>Ga0114980_10000121_pt1 | contig 50399 bp, 46 predicted proteins | sample S_140806_EF_Meta_FD_87018 | JGI IMG/M metagenome (GOLD analysis project Ga0114980, IMG submission 87018) | Freshwater microbial communities from Lake Simoncouche, Canada to study carbon cycling - S_140806_EF_MetaG | ecosystem: Environmental > Aquatic > Freshwater > Lake | place: Lake...
AAGACGAAGGTCCGAATTGTATCACAGTAGAAGATATGGCTAAGATGAAGGCCGAGGAAGAAGAGGCGAACGGTGGAGGCGGAGTTATTTGGATAATTATTATAGGATTAATTCTAGCTATTGTTGGTGTTTCTGCAGCTAACATTTCACGTTCATTGAAAGCGGCCAATGCCGAGGGTGATTCATCGGAAGAAGAAGAGCATAAAGGATACTGGTCTTCAATGAAGGCTTGGATGTGGAAGAACAAAGGATTCGTTGGAATTGTGGGTGTCTTCTTGGTTTGTTACTTTGTAGTTGTGGGTTACGGAACATTGATGGATATTGGTGTTTACGAAGGCTACAACCCGGAGCAACCTATTTGGTTCTCACACGCAAGTCACGTTTGTAAAAACGAAATTGATTGTCAATATTGTCATAGCAGTGCCGGTAAATCGAAACATGCGAGTATTCCTTCAGTGAATGTTTGTATGAACTGTCACAAGGGTATTAACAAAGGTCCAATCACAGGATCAAAAGAGATTGCCAAGATCTATGCTGCCATTGGTTTCGATACTATTTCAAAACAATACATTGCGAACTACGATCAAAAGCCAATTGTTTGGAATAAGGTTCACAATTTACCGGATCACGTTTACTTCAACCACAGCCAGCACGTAACGGTTGGAAAGATTGATTGTAAGCAATGTCACGGTCCAGTTCAAACTTACACAACCGGTCGTCAAGCGACAACTGCGGAAATTAATCTTCAGGAAGATGTAGAGGGATTGGTGAAATTGACTAAGCCAACTCTTACAATGGGATGGTGTATTGAATGTCACAAAGAGAAGAAAATCGACTTGACTTCAAGCGGGTACTATGAAGAAATGCATGAGCGTTTCAAATCTACTGAAGCTGGAAAGCGCACCCTGCGTGCTTTGCTTCAAGATAACATAGACGGAATGAAGTTGGGAGAGAAGCTAGATACATTACGTCCAGAGATTTCTGTAAAAGGAATGGGTGGATGGGAATGTGGAAAATGTCACTATTAATTTTGATTGGACCTGAATATCATGGGTATGAATAAAAAATACTGGACAGGAATGGAAGAGTTGGAGAACACTTCTTCTTTCCAAGAAAGCATGTCAAACGAGTTTGCAAAGTCTGAAAGCGTTGAAAGCTTTTTGGGTAATGATAAGCTTGCTGAAAGTAACACTGGACGTCGTGACTTCTTGAAGTTCATGGGATTCAGTGTAGCTGCTGCAACGCTTGCTGCTTGCGAAACTCCGGTAATAAAAAGTATTCCTTACGTGGTTAAGCCAGAGGAAATCACTCCGGGTATTGCGAACTACTACGCATCTTCTTTCTATGATGGAAATGAGTATGCGAACTTGTTTGTGAAAACACGCGAGGGTCGTCCAATCTTCATTAAAGGAAACAAAGAACACGGAATCGGTGGCGGTGCGGTTTCTTCTAGGATCAATGCCTCGGTATTGGGACTGTACGATAGTGCGCGTCTTCAAGGACCAATGAAAGCTGGTTCTTCTAGCGATTGGGGTACAATAGATGCTGAAATCTCTTCGGCATTGGCAAGTGCTTCTTCCATTCGAATTCTGTCTAATACTGTAATTAGTCCAAGTGCTAAGCGTGCAATCGCTGAGTTCTCTGCAAAATATACTGGGAAGGTTCAGCATATTCAATGGGATGCTATTTCATACCAAGGTATGCGTCTAGCTCACAAGAATGTTTTAGGTAAGGAAGTAATTCCTGCTATTGACTTTTCAAAAGCAAAAACAATTGTTTCAGTAGGAGCTGATTTCTTAGGCACATGGATGTCTTCGAACTTGTTCCAAGGTGCCTATGCTTCAACCCGTCGCCCAGAGGGTGAGTGGATGAGCAAACATTACCAGTTCGAAGCAACGATGTCATTGACTGGATCGAACGCCGATGTTCGTATTCCAATTAAACCGTCACAAGAAGGTGCTGTAGTTGCTGCGTTGTACAATGCAATCAAAGGCGGAAGTGCCGAAGTTGCAGGAGTTGATTCAGCACGTATTGCACGTATTGCTGAAGAGTTGAAAGCGAATGCAGGTGAGAGCATTGTTGTTGCGGGAAGCAACAATGTAGATGTTCAATCTATTGTTTGTGCCATTAACAACGAATTGAAGAACTACGGTTCAACATTGAATGCTGACAAGCCAGTTAATTTCTTCCAAGGAGACGATGCAGCAATGGATCGTTTGGTTGGTGAAATGAACAACGGTCAAGTGGGAGCGCTAATCGTTTACGGAGCGAATCCTGGATATTCTTACGCGGATGCGGCAGGTTTCAAAGCTGCAATGGGTAAGGTTGCTACTGTAGTTAGTTTCAATGGATATGCCGATGAGACTTCAGCTAAAGCGACTTACAATGCTCCAGATCACCATTACTTAGAGTCATGGAACGATTTAGAGCCAATGGCTGGACGAATAGATTTCGTTCAACCAACCATTACTCCGCTTTACAATACACGTCCTGCACAAGAGAGCTTGTTGCGTTGGTCGGGTAATTCAATTTCTTACTACGATTATATCAAAGGAACTCATGCAGATTTGTCTTCAGACTTGTTCAACATGAGTATTCATAATGGAACTACGCACAATGTTGCATTACCGAAAGCAGAGAATGCAGCGGTTATTGTTCCGATTTTAGCTTCAGGAGCGCCTGCTCAAGCAGAAGTTACTGCACCCGCAGCTGCTCCAATTGTTGTAGCAGCGGCAGCCGCAGTTGCAGCGCCTGTTATTGCATCATCGTCTGTATCTTACGACTTAGCAACTGCAATTTCGAATGCAAGTTCAATGGCAACAGCTGAGTGGGAGGTTAGTTTTTATCAGAAGGTTACCATAGGAGCTGGAGATTATGCAAATAACCCTGTTCTTCAAGAAACACCTGATCCGATTACTAAAGTTACTTGGGACAATTATGTAGCTATGTCTCCGACCGATGTTAAGCGTTTGAATTTAAATTCATACATCGCTCAGGATGATCCTGCATCAGTTGTTAAAGTAACCATAAACGGAAAAACAGTAACCTTGCCGGTATGTCCAACCCCAGGCCAAAAGCCAGGAACCATTGGAATTGCTTTGGGTTATGGTCGTGGTGCAAACAACGAAAAAATCGGTAAAGCAGCTTATCAAACAGCGGCTAATGGTGAGTATGAATTGAATGAAAACGGAATGCCTAAGACCATTGGTCAGAACGCTTTTCAATTCGTTTCAACTTCGACTACTCGTCAATACATTGGAACTGCAACTCTAGAAGTTACAGAGGAAACATACGAATTGGCTTCAACACAACTACACAACACCGTAATGGGTCGTGATTCAGTTGTAAGAGAAACGGTTCTAGGAAAGTATTTAGCTGAGAAAGAAGCTGAAAAAGGAACAGCTTCATGGAATTTGGTTCCAACATTACCTGTTCACGAAGATGTGAATGGAGATGGAAAGATTAATCCAGCAGACCGTAAGCCGGTTAAAGAATTTGATTTGTATAGAGATCATCCTGTAGAAGGAGCTGGTCACCGTTGGGGATTGACAATTGATTTGTCTTCTTGTATCGGTTGCGGTTCTTGTATTACAGCTTGTCACACAGAGAACAACGTTCCTGTTGTAGGTAAAGACGAAGTTCGTCGTCACCGTGATATGCACTGGATGCGCATCGACCGTTATTTCTCTTCTGAATTCCAGCCTATTGATTTATCTCAAACGTTAGAAAAAACGGAAGAGGCAACAGGTAAAGGAGCAATTGGTGCTTACCGTGAAATGGAGAATCCAGAAGAGAATCCACGCACTGTTCACATGCCAATGATGTGTCAGCACTGTAACCACGCTCCTTGCGAAACGGTTTGTCCTGTTGCTGCAACGACACACAGTAATGAAGGATTGAACAACATGGCTTACAACCGTTGTATTGGTACCCGTTACTGCGCAAACAACTGTCCATACAAAGTTCGTCGTTTCAACTGGTTCAACTATGTAACAAACGATAAGTTTGCAAACTTCAATCCGTCACAAGACGAGAGTCTTCGTTGGGTGTTGAATCCAGACGTTACTGTTCGTACACGTGGTGTTATGGAGAAATGTAGCATGTGCCAACAACGTATTCAAGCGGGTAAATTGCAAGCTAAGAAAGATGGTACACCTGTTCAAGACGGATCAATCGTTACAGCATGTGCTGAGGCTTGTCCTACGCATGCCATTGTATTCGGTGATTTGAACGATACAAAATCAGAGAACACTGATCGTTCGAAGAACAACCGCTCATACCATTCATTAGAAGAAGTTGGAATTCAGCCCAACGTATTCTACATGACAAAAGTTAGAAACATTGAAGAAACTGAAGCATAAGCCATGATAAAAGAAGCAGCTATTCGCAGACCCCTTATTCTAGGTCACAAGACGTACCACGATATTACGAATGATGTTGTTGGTCCTATTGAAGGCAAAGCGCCACGTCAGTGGAAAATTGCCATTACCATTGCTGCAGTTATTGCATTGTATGGAGTAAGTTCAATTATGTACCTTGTAGGTACGGGTATTGGAGCATGGGGATTGAACAAGACCGTTGGTTGGTCATGGGATATCACCAACTTCGTTTGGTGGGTGGGTATTGGTCACGCAGGAACTTTGATTTCTGCGGTATTGTTACTTTTCCGTCAGCGTTGGAGAATGGCAATTAACCGTTCTGCTGAAGCAATGACTATTTTCGCTGTATTGATGGCTGCTCTCTTCCCTGTATTTCACATGGGACGTGTATGGCAGGCATACTGGACACTTCCATTGCCGAACCAATTCGGATCACTTTGGCCGAATTTTAACTCACCATTGATGTGGGACGTATTTGCGATTTCGACCTACTTCTCTGTATCGTTGGTGTTTTGGTACATTGGTTTAATTCCAGATTTCGCAACCATTCGCGATCGTATGGTTAAGCCACTTCCGAAGAAGATTTATGGAATTCTTTCTTTCGGATGGTCTGGTCGTGCTAAGCATTGGACACGTTTTGAAGAAGTATCATTGGTTCTTGCAGGTATTGCTACTCCGCTAGTATTCTCGGTTCACTCGATTGTATCGATGGACTTTGCTACCTCAATAGTTCCGGGATGGCACGCAACAATCTTCCCTCCTTATTTCGTATCTGGAGCGGTATTCTCAGGATTTGCAATGGTATTGACGCTGTTGTTGATTATGAGAAAGACTATGCGTCTTGAGGCTTACATAAATATTGCACACATTGAATACATGAACATTGTAATCATTGTAACAGGATCTATCGTGGGTGTTGCATACTTAACTGAGTTATTTATCTCGTGGTACAGTGGTGTTGAATACGAATCATACGCATTCATCAACCGTTTCTCTGGTCCGTACAGTTGGGCTTATTGGATGATGATGACGTGTAACGTTATCTCTCCACAGTTGTTCTGGTTCAAGAAAATTAGAACAAGCTTAACTGCTACATTCTTATTGTCTATTGTAGTAAACATTGGTATGTGGTTCGAGCGTTTTGTAATCATTGTGACTTCGATTCACCGTGACTACACGCCAGGAGCATGGGGTGAATTCCACCCAAGTGTTACGGATATTGGAATGTTCGTAGGAACAATCGGAATCTTCTTCACGTTGTTCTTGTTGTTCGCGCGTTACTTCCCTGTTTTAGCTTTGAACGAATTGAAGACAATCTTAAAAGTTTCGGGCGAAAGCTACAAGAACTCAGACAAACATTAAAAACTGAACGATTAAGGCAATGGCAAATAAAGTATTTCACGTGATGTACGACGACGACCAAAAGTTGTTGGATGCAGCTACGGTTTTGGTAAAACAAGGGATACAGGTGAAAGATGTATTTTCTCCTTTCCCTGTTCACGGATTAGATCCAATCATTGGTGTTAAGCGCACGCGCTTAGCGATTGCATCTTTCATGTATGCAACTACCGGAACGTTATTGGCAATATTGGGAACTTGGTACTTCATGATTCATGACTGGCCGATGAACATTGGTGGTAAACCAAACTTTACTTGGATTGAAAACGCTCCGGCTTTCGTTCCTATCATGTTTGAATTTTCAGTTTTCTGTGCAGCGCATGGTATGGCAATAACCTACTTTTTGCGTAACGGAACTCTTCCCGGAATGCCAGCCTCTAATCCAGATCCAAGAACTACAGACGATAAGTTTGTAATGGAAATAGTTACAGAAGATAATCACGCATTCTCTGTATCTGATTTGGAAGAAAAAATACGTGCAACTGAAGTTTTTGAACTAAGCATAAAGGACTGTTAAGATGAAGCGTCCCCTACTAAACACATTTTCGGCTATCACAGTAGCAATTGCATTTGCTTCTTGTGGTGTAGACACGAATTCTCCTGGTGTGGAATACATGCCAGATATGTATCGCTCTCCTGCATTGGAAGCATACGTTGACTACGGATCAAACAAACACATGGATTGGACGCAGAGTCAGAAAGACGAAGCAGGAGTTCAAGCTGTGTTGTCTCGCGTTCCTGCAAAAGGCAGTATTGCTTATGCTGGTGACGATGCTTTATTCGGAATGCCTTATGCATTGCCAAATGACACAACTGGATATTCAAGAGCGGCTGTTGAGATTCACTCGCCTTTGCTAGCTAACAAAGTGAACATTGAAGAAGGAAAGCGTTTATATATGATTTTCTGTCAACACTGTCACGGAAAAGAAGGGCATGGAGATGGCGCTATTTCTAAGAATGGTCTAATCGCAGGTATTCCTGACTATGCGACTAAGTTGAAAGATTTAGAAGAAGGGAAGATGTACCATACGCTTCAATTCGGAAAAGGATTGATGGGATCACATGCTTCTCAATTGAATCAAAAAGAGCGTTGGCAGATTTTGGAGTGGGTGAAGTGCCTTCAAAAAGGTATTGCTACTCCTGAGTATGATGCGAAGGATATGTTAAAGGTAGCAGCTGAGGCAGCACCTGCAGATTCAACAAAAAAATAAGAACTAGAAGGAATACAGTATGTCACAAGATAAATTACAATTCCAATTTCCGTCGCAAACTAAAATGTGGACGACGGCGTTGATGGCCATTGGTGGGGTGTCTGCTCTGCTAGGATGGTTTGCTGATAAAACAGAGCATCACCAATACTGGTGGGCCATGTTGTTGATTAGCGGGTTTTTCTTCTTTGCTATTGCATTGGGAATATTGTTCTTCTATTCGTTGCAATATGCTGCTGAGGTGGCTTGGTCTGCATTATTGAAGCGATTATTCGAAGCAATTTTCTCCTACATTCCTTACGGATTGGGTGTAATTGTTCTTGTGTTGTTGGTGGGACAATTTCACGGACACCACTTATACCATTGGATGGATTCATCGGTTTACGATCCGGCTAGTGAGAATTACGACGAGATTATAGCTGGAAAACACACCTATTTCACACCATGGTTTTTTTGGTTGAGAGTTGTTGCTTATGCTGCAGTATTCGTAGGGTTTGCTCGTTATTTCCGCAAGTGGTCTTTGCAAGAAGATGCTGTTGGAGGAACTGAGATTCACTACAAGATGTATAAGAAAGGAGCGACATTCTTAGTATTGTTCGCCGTATTCTCCTCTACCATGGCTTGGGATTGGTTAATGTCTATTGACACACACTGGTACAGCACCATGTACGGCTGGTACATCTTCGCAGGAATGTGGGTTACCGCAATGACAATGGCGACCTTAATCCTAGTATGGCTGCGCGGTAAGGGTTATTATGCAATGATGAATGAGTCACACATTCACGATATGGGTAAATGGATGTTCGCCATTTCAATGTTGTGGAGCTACTTGTGGTTTTGTCAGTACATGTTGATTTGGTATTCAAACATTCCAGAAGAGATCACTTATTTCAAGGAACGTTATGATCATTACATGGTTTTGATGTGGACGATTTTCGCAGTGAACTTTGTTGTTCCTTTTTACACATTGATTTCTCGAGATGCAAAACGTAACACGAAGTATTTAACAAGAGTGGGAGTTATTATTTTAATTGGTCACTTTGCAGATTTGTATCTAGCTGTTATTCCTGGAACCATTCACGGACATTTGTTATGGGGATTTGGTGAAGGTCACCATGCAGATTTCGGATGGTGGTTTGAAATTGGAATGTTACTCGGGTTTTTAGGGTTGTTCTTGCGTGTGGTATTAACCACATTAACCAAGGCTCCTTTGATTCCGAAGAACCATCCTTTCCTGCAAGAAAGCGAAAACCATCACATTTAATTGAAGCGTAAGATAAAAAGATAGTCAAATGAAACTACTAATTCTTTTAGTTATAGTACTTGCAATCATTGCCATAGCGCAATTGACAAAAGTATATGAATTGAGCCGTTCGTTAAGAAAGAACAAAGAGGAAGAGATCTCCGCGGCCGACAACAAACTTAATGCTAACTTGATGTTAGTCTGGATGTTTTTATTCTTCGTAGGTACAGTGTTCCTGTATGTTAGATACGGAGATTATCTTCCGGTATCAGCCTCTGCGCACGGTGTTGATGTTGACCAATTGATGAAGGTGAACATATGGATGATTACCGTAGCCTTCTTTATTGTGAACTTTTTCTTATTCTATTTCGCTTGGAAATACCAATTCAAAAAAGGAAGAAAAGCCAAATTCTTTGCACATGACAACCGCCTAGAGATGCTTTGGACCTTGGTTCCGGGAGTGCTTCTTGCGTTTATCATCGTTTACGGTTTGATTACTTGGAACAAGATTACAGGGCCAGCCTCGGCAGATGCAATTCAAATTGAGTTGTACAGCCGCCAGTTTGACTGGACTGCACGTTATCCAGGTGAAAACAAAACCTTTGGTTCAGCAAGCTATAATTTGATTAGCACTTCCAATCCTTTAGGTCTCGTGACTAAAGAAGGGATTCGTGCGAAGTTGGACGAGTTGGATAGCCAGATTGAGAATGTTGAGAAGCAATTAGAAGAGAATAAATTAATGCCTCTCTTGCCTGAAAGCTATGTGGCTACTCTGGAAGACAAGGTTAGTCGCTTGAAGCGTCATAAGCAGCGTATAGCTGATATAGATGAAAACAACCTAAATGGATTAAGCACTTGGGAATCTGGAAACGATGATCGTTTAGTTAAAGGAGAGATGCACATTCCTGTGAATAAGGAAGTGGAATTGATTTTCCGTTCACAAGATGTTATTCACTCGGCCTACTTGCCTCACTTCCGTGCACAGATGAATTGTGTTCCAGGAGTTGCAACGCGTTTGAAAATGACTCCAACGGTAACAACAGCAGAGATGCGCAAAATCACAGGTAACGATGCATTTGATTATATTCTTCTATGCAACAAAGTTTGTGGTGCCGCTCACTTCAATATGCAAATGAAAGTAGTTGTTGAAAGCGAAGCGGATTACAACGCTTGGGTAGCAAAACAAAAAATGTTTAAAGCTCCTGAAGTGAAAGAAGCAGCTGATACAACTTTGGCAAACGAACCTAAAAAAGACACTTTAGCCACAGCAATGGGCGAAAAAAAATAAGAGATAATCATGGAAGCAACTGAAAATACGCACGCACAAGACCACGGTCATCACCATCACAAGGAGAGCTTCATATCGAAGTATGTGTTCTCGATGGATCACAAAATGATATCTAAGCAGTTCTTAATTACGGCGATCGTAATGGGAGTTGTAGCTGTAATGTTATCTATCTTCTTTCGTCTTCAGTTAGGATGGCCAGGAGAGAAGTTTCAAATTTTAAATGCTTTTCTTGGTGACAAATGGGCACCAGATGGAATCCTAGATCGTAACGCTTATTTGGCGATGGTAACTATTCACGGAACAATCATGGTATTCTTCGTTTTAACCGGAGGATTATCAGGAACGTTTGCGAACTTACTTATTCCACTTCAAATTGGAGCTCGTGACATGGCATCAGGATTTTTGAACATGCTATCTTATTGGTTCTTTGCTATTTCTAGTATAATCATGTTGGCGTCATTGTTTGTTGAAGGTGGAGCTGCTTCAGGAGGTTGGACAATCTACCCACCACTTTCTGCTCTGCCTCAAGCTATGCCAGGTTCTGGAATGGGTATGACGCTTTGGTTAATTTCAATGGTGTTGTTCGTAGCCTCTTCACTTTTGGGTGGTTTGAACTACGTGGTAACCATCATTAACCTTCGTGCTAAAGGAATGAAAATGACTCGTCTTCCATTGACGATATGGGCCATTTTTGTTACTGCAATCTTAGGTGTTCTTTCATTCCCTGTATTGGTTTCTGCTGTTGTTCTTCTTTTGATGGACAGAAGCATGGGAACAGCATTCTATTTGTCTGATATCTTCATTCAAGGAGAGGCGTTGGATGTAACTGGCGGATCGCCGTTGTTGTTCCAACACTTGTTCTGGTTCTTAGGTCACCCTGAGGTATACATCGTATTGCTTCCTGCATTAGGAATATCTTCTGAAGTAATTGCTACCAATTCACGCAAGCCAATCTTCGGTTACAAGGCTATGATTGGATCAATCTTGGCGATTGGTTTCTTATCTTTCATTGTATGGGGTCACCACATGTACATCACAGGTATGAACCCATTCTTAGGGTCTGTATTCGTGTTCACGACATTGTTAATTGCGATTCCATCGGCAGTGAAGGCGTTCAACTACATAACTACGCTTTGGCAAGGAAATGTACGTTTCACACCTGCTATGTTGTTCAGTATTGGTTTGGTAAGTACGTTCGTTACAGGTGGTTTGACAGGAATTATCTTGGCTGACTCTGCCTTAGACGTGAACGTTCACGACACGTATTTTGTAGTCGCTCACTTCCACATTGTAATGGGTATGTCTGCGATTTTTGGAATGTTTGCCGGTGTTTATCACTGGTTCCCTAAAATGTACGGAAGAATGTTAAATACGAAGTTGGGCTATGCTCACTTCTGGTTAACCTTGGTTTGTGGTTTTGGAGTATTCTTCCCCATGCACTTCATTGGTATGGCTGGTGCTCCTCGTCGATACTACAGTTTCTCAGAGTTTGAATTTTTAGATTGGGTGATGGATTTGAATCCGTACATCAGTATTTTCGCTCTTGTTGGCGGTGCTGCCCAGATATTGTTCATCGTGAATTTCTTCCACAGTATATTCTACGGACAGAAGGCTTCACAGAATCCATGGCAGTCGAACACGTTAGAGTGGACGACTCCAGTTCAACACATTCACGGAAACTGGCCAGGTGCACTTCCTGAAGTTCATCGTTGGGCTTATGACTATTCAAATCCAGAACACGAAGAGGATTTCGTTCCACAGGTTGTTCCATTGAAGCCAGGAGAACACGCACATTAATGTTTAGCATTCATAAATTAAAAAATCCGTATCTTAGAACGATGCGGATTTTTTTTGTCATATTCTTTGCCATTGCGGGCTTCATTGGTTCAGCGCAACCAGTGAACCTTCGCGATTCCTTTAAAGGAGTGTTTGATGAAAATCCTAAGGCCACTGCAAAATGGGACACCTGGGGAACATTCATTGGTGGAAGAACATTCAATACACAAGCACTTAAAGTTGGAGCCGAATTCAATGAGGCTCTTGTTTTAGGGGTCGGATACAATTGGCTTTCCAACGGTGTATACAAGAATGTGAATGTGGAAGGGGTAAATCGGCTCAGTGAATTCGAACTGCGTTATTTTGGTCCTTATGCAGAATTGGATTTTTTTAAAAGCGGTCATTGGAAGGGCACACTCCCTATTCAATTGGGTTTTGGAAAGAGCTTTTTGAAGTATAATGATGCTGAAGGAAATCGGATAAAATTGAATGAGGGTCGTGTAATCCTCTATGAACCCGCCATGAGTTTCAGTTATGACATCGCGAATTTATTTGAGGTGGGCGCAGGATTCGGTTATCGAATTATGTTACAGAATAACAAGTCTATTGATCAACCCTTAACTTCACCCAACTTTGTGTTGCGTTTAAGCCTTAACCCATACGGGTGGGCCGAATTGTTTCATTTAGATGAAATGGGAAAAAAATTAATTGAGTCTAATTAGAATTTATGAGCGACGATTTCGATATAAGAGACGAGGCTGAGGGCACGACAGATAAGGATTTAGAAAGAGTCCTGAGACCCAAGTCATTTGAAGATTTTACAGGCCAGAAGCAGGTGCTTGATAATCTTCAAATTTTTGTTCAGGCAGCGAAATTGCGCGGTGAATCGCTAGATCACGTGTTGTTACATGGCCCTCCTGGTTTAGGTAAAACTACCTTGGCGTACATTGTTTCGTTGGAAATGGGAGTTGGAATTAAAACAACTTCTGGACCTGTTTTAGACAAACCTGCTGACTTAGCCGGGTTGCTCACGAATCTCGAAACGAATGATGTTTTGTTCATTGATGAAATTCATCGCTTGAGCCCTGTTGTAGAAGAATACCTCTACAGCGCCATGGAAGATTTTTGTATTGACTTGGTAATAGACACAGGACCGAATGCTCGTTCGGTTCAAATTAATTTGAATCCGTTTACGCTTGTTGGAGCCACCACACGAAGTGGATTGCTGACCGCTCCATTGCGCGCGCGATTCGGTATTAATGCGCGCCTTTCGTATTATGATTCTAAGACATTGACAGATATTGTTGAGCGTAGTTCAGCTATTTTGAAAATTCCAATTACGCCTGATGCGGCATACGAGATAGCGCGTAGAAGCCGCGGCACGCCGCGTATTGCGAATGCATTGCTTCGTCGTGTCCGTGATTTTGCACAGATTAAAGGTGATGGAACCATTGAAATAAACATTACCCAAATGTCTTTGGATGCATTGAATGTAGATACCCTTGGTCTCGATGAAATGGACAATAAGATTTTGATGACCATGATGAATAAGTTCAACGGTGGACCTGTTGGACTTACTACAATAGCAACCGCTGTTGGTGAAGATGCGGGAACCATTGAAGAGGTTTACGAACCGTTCTTAATTCAAGAAGGATTTTTAACGCGCACTCCTCGTGGAAGGCAATTGACAGATCTTACCTATAAGCATTTAGGGAAGATTAGAAATAATCCGGGGCAATTGTTCTAGTGTTTACTCAAACTGAACATACGCGTATTGTAAAGGAAATTGCAAGTCAATTAGGTTTTGCCCATTGCGGTATTTCGAAGGCGGAATTTTTAGAAGACGAAGCTCCGCGCTTAGAGCAATGGCTCAAGCAGAACATGCACGGTGAAATGCGTTATATGGAAGGTCACTTCGATAAGCGCTTAGATCCATCGTTGCTTGTGCCTGATGCAAAAAGCGTAGTGTCGCTGATGTTCAATTATTACCCCAAGGAAATACAAGATGCGGCATTGCCGAAAGTTTCGAAATACGCTTGGGGAGAGGATTACCATGTGGTGGTGAAGGACAAACTATTTCAATTTGTTGAACTCATTCGTGAGCGAATTGGTGAAGTAGGAGGAAGGGTATTTGTGGATAGTGCGCCTGTGCTAGAGAAGGCATGGGCAGCGAAGTCTGGATTGGGATGGGTTGGAAAGAACAGCAATTTGATTTCAAAACAGAAGGGCTCTTTCTTCTTTCTTGCTGAACTCATTCTCGATTTGAATTTAGATGCAGACGGCATTGTCGCTGATCATTGTGGAACGTGCACGGCTTGCATAGACGCTTGTCCGACAGGCGCTATTGTGGGAGATAAAATCGTGGATGGAAGTAAATGCATTTCTTATTTCACTATTGAATTGAAAGAGAATGTGCCAAGTGAATGGAAGGAAAAGCTTGATGGTTGGGCGTTTGGATGCGATGTTTGTCAAGATGTTTGTCCATGGAATCGCTTCTCTATTCAACACAATGAACCTCGTTTTTTTGCAGAACCGGAGCGCTTGAATCTTTCAAAAAATGAATGGAAGGAAATGACTGAGGAAACCTTTCATGCTGTATTTGGAAAGACACCCCTTATGCGAGCGGGATTGCAGCACATTCAGTCGAATGTGTTGGACTAATCTTCTTCCGGAAGTATTTCAGCAACGGTGAAAATTGAGCCGGTGACTGCGATTAAATCGTCTTTCGAACTTGCTGCCTTCGCAGCGTCTAAACCCGAATGAACATTCGGGTAACAATTTCCCTTCAACATAAATTCTAAAGCTTTTGTTTGAAGCTCCTCCTTCGGAAGAGCGCGAGGAATATCTGCTTGTACAAAATAGTATTCCGCTTCCTTCGGCAAAAGTGACAACACTTGCGAATGGTCTTTGTCGTTTACCATTCCAATTACAATGTGAAGTTTCTGGAATGGAAGCGTTTTTATTTTTTCAACCAAAAAAGTAATTCCTTCTTCGTTGTGCGCTACTTCAGCGACTGTTAGTGGTTCTGTTGCAAGAACCTGCCAACGTCCCATGAGATGCGTGTTTTCAATCACTCGTAGAAATCCTTCAGTTATATTTTCATTTGAAATATTCCAATTCAATTTTTGAAGTTGAAGTAGAATTCCGAAAGATGTTTTTTCATTAAAAAGTTGATAGCTTCCTTCAAGCTCGGATTTTGGTGGAAGAAGGGAAGCGCCCATTGTTAGCGGTGCGTTTTTCAGCTTCGCTATTTCAATAATTTCTTGACGCGCGCCCAATGGAATTTCACCCAGAACAACTGGAATTTTTTCTTTGATGATTCCCGCTTTTTCTTTCGCAATGAGTTCAAGGGTGTCGCCGAGAAACTGCATGTGGTCTTTGCTGATAGATGTAATGGCTGTCACGACGGGTTGAACAATGTTTGTGCTGTCTAGTCTTCCGCCCATTCCAACTTCAATAATAGCAATGTCTACTTTTTGTTCTGCGAAGTAATGAAAGGCAAGGGCAGTCGTTATTTCGAAGAAGGAAGGCTCTATACTTTTCCAACTTTCTTTCGATTGTTCAACGAAGTTCGCAACAAAAGAAGGATCTATTTTTTTTCCGTTCACGCGAATGCGTTCCCGGTAGTCTTTGAGATGAGGAGAGGTGAATAGTCCGACTTTGTATCCAGCCTGCATTAAAACGGACGCTGTGAGGTGAGAGGTGGATCCTTTTCCGTTTGACCCTGCAATGTGCACGACAGGAAATTTCAAGTGCGGATTTCCTAAGTCATCGCAAAGTTTTGAAATATTCCCAATGTCGGGTTTGTAAGCAGCAGCGCCAATGCGATGAAACATAGGTAGCTGTGAGAATAGATAATCTACTGCTTCCTCGTAATTCACTTGATTACTTTACAGACAAAACAATGGTAATGGTTCCTGTTTGAGGCGTAGCACTGTTTGAACTTGTAAAAGTGCATTTGCGTGCAGCCTCTAAGGCCAATCCGTGGTTGTAAGGCACATCTGTTGTGATGTTCGAATTGGCCACTGTAGCTTTTGTTACTTTTCCATTTTTATCTACAGTAATGCTCACAATGACTTTACCATTGGCCGTGGGCTTTTTTGAGGTGCTAGGTGGAGCTAAATTATCTCTGCCTTTGAGTGACCAGCTGGTTCCATTTCCAAAACCTCCGCCGCTGAAATTTCCAGACCCTGGTCCGTTCCCACCACCGTTCCCACCTCCAGTTCCACCTCCAGTTCCACCGTTTCCGCCACCCGTGCTAGCATCGCTTCCACCGCCTCCGTTAAGTCCGTTAAGCATGTTATCTAATGCGGAAGGCTGCGGATTGTTTTGAGCGGTTTGTTGGTTATCCCTAGCAGGTTTGTTCGTGCGTTCAACGGGAGTCTTACTTTCTGAAATAGTTGGTGCGGAAATATCTGCACCTAAATATGTTTCGGGCATAGGAGCGAAAGCAATTTCAACAGGTTCTATTGCTCCTCCGGCCTCTCCTTCAGCCGCACCTTGTCCCTCACCAACGGGGTTTCCACCACCGCCACCTCCGGCTTCTTCTTCTTTATCGAGAGGAGGAGCTGAGGAGAGTAAAAGAAAAACAAGGAGCAGGATGAGCAAGTGAACTCCTCCGCTTGTGGCTGCGCCAATTATTTTATTTTTCTTTTCCTCTTTCATTAGTTTCCTTTTTCAGTTGCAATGAATGGAGTTCCACCTATTTGTTGAATACCTGAAAATATTTCAATTGTTTCTCCGGTTGGAACCATTTTATCTACGCGTAAAAGAACACGTTTGTCGTCGGATGCATTTAGTTTTTCTTGAAGTTGATTCAAGATGGTTGCTTTTTCTACTGGAGTTCCGTTAAGACTATAGGCCATGTCTTTTGTAATGGTTATAGATAGTCCAGCTGCGTTTTCCTTTCCATTTCCAGCTTGTGGTTTATCTATTTGTGCAGATAATTCTTGAACAGCACCGGCACTCGCGATGATGAAAAAGATAAGCAGCATGAAGATGATGTCAGAGAGCGTGGACATGCCAGACTCAATATGTACTTTGTGTTTTCTTCCGAAGTTCATGGTGCTTCCTATTAGTTCATGGGTTCGTCAAGAATGTCTACAAACTCAACAGCGTGCGATTCCATGGTATTCACCAGTCTTCCAATACGTGTTACCAATGTGTTGTAAGCAACGTAGGCCAACATACCTACAACCAATCCGGCTGCAGAAGAAATCATCTTAATGTAAAGACCCTGCGACACCACTCCGATTTCAATTTTACCAACGTTTGAAATGTCGTGGAAAATTGTAATAACTCCGATAACGGTTCCTAAGAATCCAAACATTGGAGCAATGGATGCGATGATGGCAAGTATAGATGTGTTCTTTTCCAAATTAGAAATTTCTAATTTTCCAGAATTCTCAATGGCTCCTTTAATGTCTTCAAGTGGTTTGCCAATTCGCGCAATTCCTTTTCCAATCATGCGAGCAACAGGAGTGTTCGTAGTTACACAAAGGTTCTTAGCAGAATCTAATTTTCCTTGATTGATGTACTGCTTAATGTTCATCATGAAATTTGAATCTTCTTTGTTCGCCTTCGCAACGGTCAACCATCTTTCAACGAAGATGTAAATGGTAACGACACTCATAATTAAGAGTGGTATGTAGATGTACCATCCTTTCAATACCAATGCGGTAATTGATACACTTCCTGATGTCGCAGCAGCAGGTGCTTGAAGAAATAAAATAGCTGACTCCATAATTTTTTCGAATCTGTGTGTTTATTGTAACGTTCAAATTTGAAAAGAATTGCCCAAGAATTTTTTCACCATTGAATGGAGTTATTCAGATGTCGTGGTTGATAGAACTTCTTTAAATGTATCTCGGATCTTTTTTGAAGGGGATTTTTTCAAGTTCTGTGCATTCAATGGAATAGGCACCGAACTCTTCCAACACCGTTCCGAAGATCTTGTAAATACCGCGTCCTCTGAAGTTTCCGAAGGATGAGCTGTTCGGGAAATGCACCGTGTCGAAGAACTGAAGGTCTTTGTCTAAGAACGTCCCGAAGCCCATGAGTTCACCTTTACTCGTTCGTGTCTTCTTCACATTCACGAGATAACCTACCGCAGAAATTTTTTTGTTTAGGTGGAAGGGAAGTTGCTCTGCTACTTCGATAACCGTTAATTCTTCAGATGCCAACTCAAAGGGAGAGCAAAGCGGAAATCCAATGAGCTCCATTTCGTCGAAGGCGTTTTCCAACCAATCGTCTTGAAACTTCGGAAGCGTTAAATTCTTTTCAGGCTCTTCGAAAAGAGATGGACCCATTTCGGGTTTATCTGGATTCCCGTGAAAGTGCGTTTCCCACAACAAATCTTTTTTCGGTTTGTTGAATTTCCGACAAGCACCAATGCGAATGAGTAGGCTCATTTGTTCAACAGACACATGCGCTTGATCCATGAGTTGCGCAATGCTGCGAATGCCATCGGATTGACGAAGTTTAAGAATGCGCGCAATGGTGTTGGCTTCTAAACTTTTTACTAAACCAAAACCAAGAATAATTTCTTTGCCATGCAAGACACACGTTGCATCGCTTTCCCAAATACATGGCGCAGAAATTTTCGCGCCGTGCTTCATGGCTTCCAACACATAAATTTCGGTGTCGTAAAAACCTCCGAAGTGATTCAGCGTTGCTGTCATGTATTCAATGGGGTAGTAGGCCTTCAGAAACAAGCTCTGATAACTCTCAACCGCGTAGCTCGCGCTGTGCCCTTTCGCAAAGGCATACCCAGCGAAGCTTTCAATCTGTCTCCAAATTTCAGCAACATCGTTTAAGGCATTTCCTTTCGAAATTGCTTTTTCGAAAAACGATTCTTTGGTCCGTTCAAACTCTTCCCTTCCACGAAACTTGCCGCTCATTCCTCTTCGCAACACATCGGCTTCAGCGAGTGTGAGTCCGCCGAAGTAGTGTCCAACTTTAATCACGTCTTCCTGATAAACCATGACGCCGTATGTCTCGGGCATAATTGCGAGCAGCTGCGTATGTGCGCGTTCGCGCGCCTTAGGATCGCGATGACGATGAATGAATTCTTTCATCATTCCGCTGCTACTCACACCCGGACGAATGACTGAACTTGCTGCGACCAATCCCAAGTAATCGTCTACTTGAAGTTTCGTGAGCAGCATGCGCATAGCGGGAGACTCTACATAGAAGCACCCTATGGCTTTCGCGTTGCGAAGCAAATCTTTGATGCGCTCGTCTTGCTTGAGTGGAGCAACTTGGTGTAAATCGATTTCGCGAAGGGGATATCTTTCTTTCACTAACTGAACAGCTTCTTTGATTTTTGCTAATCCGCGTTGTGAAAGAATATCGAATTTGTGAAGTCCAATATCTTCCGCCACAACCATGTCGAACATAACAGTCGGGTGTCCTTTCGGTGGAAGAAAAGTTGCGGTGTAATTGTGAATGGGTTCATTCGAAATTAATATTCCACATGAATGAATGCTTAAGCTATTCGGAAAATCTTGCAGGAACGATGCGTAGCGCATGACGTTCTGCTGGTTCTTGTCGAGTGCATTCGGATTAAATTTCCCTCCACTAAGTAATTCAATTTCTTCAACCGGAAGTCCGAATACCTTTCCCAATTCACGAACGACTGCCTTGTATTGAAAGGTGTTGTATGCACCGAGTAGCGCAACATTTTGAAACCTTTTGAAAATATATTCAGTAATTTCCTCTCTGTCGGTCCACGAAAAATCAATGTCGAAATCGGGCGGGTTTTGTCGGTATAGATTAATGAATCGCTCAAAGTACAAATCGAGTTCAATGGGATCTACATCTGTAATTCGAAGGACGTATGCTATTACGCTGTTGGCACCGCTTCCTCTTCCCACATAGTAGAAACCTTTGTCTCGTGCGAATTGCGTGATGTCCCAATTTATTAGGAAATAAGAAACGAAATTTTTCTGTTCAATAATTTCCAATTCCTTTTTAATGCGTTCTTCAATAACCGAATGATTGTTCGGTGCGTTTCCGTAACGATAAGCAAGACCTTCCTGTGTGAGCTGACGAAGCAGACTCATATCTTCTTCAAGACTTCCAGTAAATGTGTTTTGATTTTTAGAAACCGAGTGATTCACCACTTCGTCCCAAGACCACTGTTGTACGAAAGTCCTTGATTTATCAATCAAATCAGGCGCCCCCTCGAATGCAGCGTGAAGTTCTTTTTCCGAAAGAAAAATATCTTTTCGTTTTCCTTGATCTTGAGGTTGAAGTCTGCTCAATAAAATATTGTTCTCTATGCACCGCAACAATTGATGCATGTTGAAGTGCCGCTGCGATTGAAAAGTTGAAGTTTGAAAGGCGAGCACTTTTTCGCGCTGCGATTTCCATTCACTTCGTTCGAAGATGGGAAGATCGGCAGAAGTCACGCCGAGGAATTCGTGTTCATTCAATTTTAATGATTTTTTTTTGAAGTTTTCGAAGGGATAAATCGTTACGCAATGTTTCCATTGAGGAGCTCGTGTTTCGAATTCTTTTTTCTCATGAAGATGTTCTGAAAGGAACGTAGCGAGTTCATTCACTCCGGCGGTATTTTTCGCATAAGCCACAAACACTTGCTGAGCATTGTTTCGGAAGTCGATTCCCCAGAGTGGTCGTATGTTATTTTTTTTCGAAAGTCGAAGAAAGTCGTGGAGCGTTGTTGTTGAATTTATTTCGGTAAGTGAAACAAATTCCGATTCATTTTGCACAGCGAATTCAATGATGTTTTCTACGGTAAGAATTCCGTAGCGCAAACTATAATACGAATGTGAGTTGAGCACGGTTAATCGAAAAGGGTAGGGCCTTCGTTTTCTCTTCGTTTTTTCGCACGAGATTCACCCATTCCAAACAGTTCAATTTGCTGATGAAGAATGAAGGATGTTTCGGGAAGGAGGGCATCGCCTGTAGGTTTCAGCAGATCACTTCCTTCGGCTTGTATGCTTTTTATATCTGTGCTTACCGGATAAGCATTCAATTCAAGATCAACAACGGGTTGAAGAATTGAAGTAATGTCGGCAAGGTGCGCGTGCGGATCTAGCCACAATTCTTCTTGTTGTTTGGAAAGAATAAGCGGACAACGGGGATGTCCAATTTGTTGCAGCACTCCTGGAGGTGCTGCGGTTGTTACTATTGCAAACGAATGCATGGTTTGTTGAGTGGAAGAATTTTCCCATTCATCGTAAACTCCAGCAAACGCAAAAGGCATTCTTCCTGTTGAAAGAAATACGCAATGGGGAAATGACAGACCGCCACGCTCAGGACCTTCATAAAAGGCATCGGCAATCACCAAGCATCGTTTTCTTCGAATGGGAATTCGGAAGAACGGTTTCTCTAGAATGCCCTTCGAACCGGAAAAAAAGAATGAGTTGTCTTTGTTGTGATCGCCTTCGGCACGAGCGTTCAAAACATACTTCGGCTTATCGGCCCAAGCAGGTGTAAATCCGAATGTTGAATTTCGAATTTCAGATTTGTTTTCTTGGGTAATAATAAGCCCTTGCTTTCCAGCACCGATATTGGCTTGGGGTTTAAACACAACTCCTTTACCTATTTCAGCACGAAAGGCTTTTTGAATTTCTTCAATTTTAGAAACTACGGCGTAACGTCCACACATGGTGCAAAATTGAGAAGTTAGTTTGTAGTGAATTTACGAAACAAACTCGGAAAGTGCTTCCTCAATAAATTTTTTCGCTGCAGGAATATTCTCGACGTGTCCCATGTGTCCGATTTCAGGCACAATGGTGATTTTTGCTGAAGGAAGAAGGGTCCATTCGGTTTCCATTTTTTCTAAAGAAAGCACCTTGTCATTGGCTCCTGCGAAATAGTATATTGGGAAATTTACTGTTTGAAGAAATGAAATGGAAGACACTCGTTCACGCATAGCGCGCAGGCTTTGCACAGTGCTTTCGGCCGACATGCCTTCAATCTTTTCGAGTTGTTGGTTAATGACAATTCGGTGTTCATCTGCATTGTGAAACAAGCCGTCGATAAGATTGGCTGCATACAACGCTTTGTGTTTTTCAGCGGCTTCAATCGCACGCAGTCGATCTTGTTTTTTCAGCGCGCTATCTGCGTCTGCGGTTGAATGAAAAAAGGCGAGTGCTTTTGTTTTCTCTGGAAATAATTTCGCCAAATGCGCTGCTACGTATCCGCCCATGGAATGGCCAATCCAGATGAATTCATCTGATTCTTGCAGATCTATTTGTTGAAGAATGTGTTGTGCGAAATCTTCTATTGAGTCAGTTGGAAGAGAATCGTTGTTCCCATGTCCCGCCAATTGAGGTGTATAAAAAGAAAATGTGGAAGGGAGTAATTCCTTCCACATTTCATTGTTTCCTAAAAAGCCATGAATGGCAATTATTTTTATCATTGAACGCGTTCCCAAGTTTGTGTGCGATAAACAAATCCCCAGTACCCACGTACTTCCAATCTGTTTGCATCGCCCGCTTTCAACCACATTTCACAACGATAAATGTCTCCGTTGTTCGGATCGCAAATGGTGCCTTCTTTGTACATGCTACCGTTCCATTTCATGTTACGAACAACATCCATTCCCAAAATAGGTTGGTCTTTTCTGTCGTCTTTACATTCGTAGCATTTTGGGTTTTGATTGGCCCACTCAGAACGGAACAGTTGAATGACTTTTCCGTATAACTCGCCGTTTTGCTCGCGTATTTCTACGATGCTTTTAACAAGTCCGGTCTTGTCATCAATGGTTTTCCATTTGCCAACAACACCTTGTGCTGCTGCAGAAAGCGTTAGAAAAAATAGAGAAGTAAAAAACAATAGTGATTTCATAATGAATTTTTTTCAAATTACTAAAGTTTGTGTTTAGACAAACGCGTTGCGCGTAATTTTTTTCGAATCAATGCATTTAAATCAAATCCAACAAGAAGAATAACCATGTTTAAGTTCAACCAAATGAGAATGACCATAAGTGTTCCGAGTGAACCGTATAATTTGTTGAACTGAGCGAAATTCTCAAGGAAATAACTGAATCCGAATGATGTTACGATCAGCAGCAATGTTGTAAAAATGCTTCCCGTATTCAAGAATTTCCAGTTCTTGCGAATGCGCATGTTCATTCCGGAGTTATATAAAATAGTAATGATGCAGTAGATAAAGGAGATGGAAATGAACCACTGCCCAAAGCTAAGAAACGGTATTATTCCTTTGTCGCCAATGATTCCTTTTTCGTGCATTGCGAGGAAAGTACTTTCGCTAATTGAACTTAAAATCATGGCCAAGAAGAACATAACACCGAGAACCACCATCATGATAAAACTGATAATTCGAACAAGAAAAGGGTGTGCTGAAACTTCAATGTGCTGACTGTTTTGAAAGGCTTGCATAATTGCGTTCATACTTGCAGATGCGTAGTAAAACATTAAAACAAAACCAACAGAAAGTAGAGTAGACTGTTTTTTATTAATGAGGTCATAAAGTGTTCCTTCAATAAAATGAAAAGTGTCTCCGGGCAAAAGACTTTTAATTCCAAGGAATACATCTTCCTGAAAGTTCGCAATGGGAATAAATGGAATTAAAGAAAATATTGTAATTATAGCTGGAAAGAAAGCGAGAAATATGCGGAAAGAAATGCTTGCAGAGCGCATGGTGGTTTTCACATCTGAAAATGCAATGACGAGGAACGAGGAAATTTCCCAGAGGTTTAAACCGCCGAATCCATAAGGGTGATAGCGTTCAAGGAATCGTCGAGCTTTGAAAAACCAGGCAGCGTAACGCGTGAATTTTTTCTTCTTCATTTGATCGCTTTCAAACTTAAATCAAAACTTTTGACGTGGTGTGTAAGTGCGCCCATGCTAATGAAGTTTACTCCGGTTTCAGCATAGCTGACCAATGTGGTTTCATTGATACCTCCGCTCGCTTCAGTCTCTACTCTTCCGTTAATATGTATGATCGCTTCACGAAGTTTTTCAGACGTGAAATTATCTAACATAATACGAAAGGCAACTCCAGTTTCAATCACCTCATCTACCTCTTCAAGATTGCGTGTTTCCACTTCCACTTTTATCGAGAGGTTTCTTTCTTTAATGAATTCAGAAATTTTACTCAATGCAGGTTTTACTCCACCTGCAAAATCGATGTGATTGTCTTTCACCAAAATCATGTCGTAGAGCGCATATCTGTGGTTGGAACCACCACCAATGCGCACAGCTTCTTTTTCGAAATAGCGAAAGTTCGGAGTTGTCTTTCTAGTGTCGAGTAGTTTGCAATTTGTATGTGCAATCATTTGTGTAAGTCTATGCGTCTCGGTTGCAATGCCGCTCATGCGTTGCATAACATTCAACACAAGTCTTTCAATGGTGGTAATGCTCTGACTTTTTCCTTCAACAATAAACGCAATGTCACCCTTCTTAACAACGTCTCCATCGTGAATGAATGTTGTAACTTTTAGAGATGGATCGAAGGCCTGAATAATTTTTTCTGCAATTGTAATTCCAGCAATTACTCCATTGTCTTTTACAATTAATTGAGCCTTGCCAATGGCGCTATCAGGTATAGTTGCAAGGGTTGTGTAATCACCAGGTCCAATGTCTTCTTGTAAAGCGGAGTGGAGCCATGTGCTAAAATCAAATGGATTCATGCTGCGAAGTTATGAATTCCAATCTTCGAATACTTATCTTTGAAACATATGATGAAAACGACATTGATATTTTGCGGACTATTTTTATCTAACTTGTTATTCGGTCAGTCGAGTTGGTCTGATTCTGTTTCAGTCGGATTTCTTTTAGGTCAGACGAATTACGAAAAGAATGCTTTGTTCATTCAAGTGCCGAGCAACCGCAGCACCAAGACTTGTTATTTGTTGAAAGAAGTGAATTCAGCATTTGATTCAATGGCCGTTGCCGCTCAGAAGGCAGGCATTAATTTAAAGGTTGTTTCTGGTGGAAGAAATTTCGAAATGCAAAAGGCTATTTGGGAGCGCAAATGGAAAAGTCGCAGGCCGAATTTTAAGACTGACAAAGAAACGGCATTGGACATTTTGAAGTATAGCTCTATGCCGGGAACGTCGAGACATCATTGGGGGACAGATCTAGATATTAATTCTGTAGACCCGGCATATTTCAGTTCAGGAAAGGGAAAGCTTGAATATGAATGGCTGAAAAAGAATGCGGCGTCTTTCGGCTTTTGTCAAACGTACGATAACAAGTCAGAGAGTAAACGCACGGGTTATTCTGAAGAAAAATGGCATTATACGTACATGCCAATTTCTCATAAATTATTGAAGCAATACAATGAGAAAATAACCAATGAACTTATCATCGGATTTCTTGGAAGTTTAACAGCGAAGGAAATTGACGTTGTGAAATTCTACGTCAATGGGATTTCTTCTCTTTGCGATTAGTTATTTCTCTTTGATTAGTTTTTTAAGGTCGTTACCAATGTCTTTTCTGAAATATTTTCCAGAGAAAGAAATGGTGTCGGCGGCCTCGTTACTTTTTCCAATAGCTTCATGAAGTGAACTGCCGTAGGCGGTTGTCGTTAGCACTCTTCCTCCATTGGTAACTACTTTTGTTCCGTTCTTTTTCGTTCCTGCGTGAAAGATTATGCAGTCACGGGCATTTTCAATATTTGAAATTTCTTTACCCTTTTCAGAAGATTCAGGATATCCTTTTGAAACGAGCATAGTCGTCGTGCAATAGCGTTGGTCTACGTGAATGTCGCATTCACCAAGTGTTTGAGTAGCTATTCCTTCAAACAAATGCAGCAAGTCGCTTTTAATACGCGGAATAACGACTTCAGTTTCAGGATCACCCATGCGGCAGTTGTATTCAATCACGTAGGGTTCATTTCCAACTTTAATGATACCGAAGAATATGAAACCTCTGTAATCTATTCCGTCGGCTTTTAGTCCTTTCACGGTTGGGATAATGATCTGAGCTTCTATTTTGTCTATGAATTCAGGCGTGCAGAACGGAACTGGAGAAACAGCACCCATGCCACCTGTGTTCAGGCCAAGATCACCTTCACCAATTCGTTTGTAGTCTTTTGCTTCAGGAAGCACCTTGTAATTGTTTCCGTCTGTCATGATGAAGATGGAACATTCTATTCCCTTTAAGAATTCTTCGATTACAACGGTACTCGAAGCTTCTCCGAATTTTTTGTCTGAAAGCATTGCTTTCAATTCTTTTTTTGCTTGTGCTAAATCTTCGAGAATAACCACACCTTTTCCCGCAGCTAGGCCTGAGGCTTTGAGGACGTAGGGTGATTTAAGTGTATCGAGGTAGGCTTGGCCTTCTTTTAAGGTTTCATGAGTAAACGATCCATATTTAGCGGTTGGGATACCGTGCTTTGCCATGAATTTTTTTGCGAAGTCTTTGCTCCCTTCCAGCTGGGCTGCAATTGAATTAGGTCCAATTACCGCAACACCTGTAAGTGCCTTGTCTTTTTCGAAGAATTCAACGATGCCTTTCACCAACGGATCTTCAGGACCTACGATAACCATTTTAATGCCATGTTCGATGACTGCCTTTTTTATTGCTTTGAAATCTGAAGGGTCAATGGAAAGGTTGGTTCCAAAAGCCTCAGTTCCAGCATTTCCTGGAGCAATGAAGATGTCGTGAATAAGTGAGCTTTGTGAAATTTTCCACGCAAAGGCGTGCTCTCTACCACCGGAACCTAAGATCAATACATTCATGCTCTGAGTTTTTTACAAAGAAACAATGCATTAACGGCTACTCTCAATTCAACTTACTAACAGAAAAAAGCGCTAGGTAGAAGATATTTGGGTTTATTGTTGAAAAATGCCTATATTTGCAACTGAATTGAACAACGAGAGAGGGGGTTTTAACCCCTCTTTTTTTTAGCCATGATAACAGTTGCAGAAATAGAAAAATTGGTGAATGCCAAGATAGCCGAAACGGACACCTTGTCTGATGCATTTATCGTTTCTATTTCCGTTCGTCCGGGCAATGCCATAGAGGTGCTTCTCGATAAAGATTCAGGTTTGAATGTGGAGGATTGCAAGAAAATAAGCCGACATGTTGAATCTTCTTTGGATCGTGAAAAAGAGGATTTCTCAATGGAAGTTTCTTCCCCTGGAGTTGGAAAACCACTGGTGGTGCACAGACAATATGTTAAGAATATCGGAAGAACAGTTAAAGTGAAAGTAGGTGAAGGAGAGAAGTACGAAGGCGATTTGGCCGAAGTAAGTGAGACTGGAATTGTATTGAAGTACCAAGAAAAAGAGGCGCTTCCCGGAAAAAAGAAAAAAGAATGGGTGGAAAAAACAGTCACCCTGGCATTTGATAACATAAAAGAAACCAAAGTAGTAATACGTTTTAACTAACCTTGTCATTATGAAAGGACTAAACCTGATAGAGTCTTTTGCAGACTTTAAAGAATTCAAAAACATCGACCGCGAGACGATCACAAACATCTTGGCGGAAATGTTCAAAGCTATGATTGTAAAGCGCTGGGGCGCTGAAGATGGCTTCGACATAATTATTAACGCAGAACGTGGCGACTTAGAGATTTGGCGCACGCGTCAGGTTGTTCCAGACGGAGAACTTGATGACGAGGTAGCTGAAATCGAAGTGAGCATGGCTCAAAAGATTGTAGACGATCTTGAGGTTGGCGAAGAATTAATCGAAGAAATTAAAATCGAAGATTTCGGTCGCAGAAACATTATGGCTATGGGTCAAGTGTTGAAGAACCGCATTCAAGAACTCGAGAAGGATCATATCTATCAGAAGTACAAGGAACGCATTGGAGAAATTATCTCTGGTGAAGTTTACCAAGTATGGAAGCGTGAGATTCTTGTTCTTGATGATGAGAATAACGAATTGATTATGCCGAAGGATCAGCAAATCCCATCTGACTTTTATAAGAAAGGAGATACGATTCGTGCGGTTGTTTATCGCGTAGACTTGCGTAACAACAGTCCTCAAATTATCCTTTCTCGTACCGCCCCTGAATTCTTAGAGAAGTTATTCGAGCAAGAAGTTCCAGAGGTATTCGATGGTTTAATTACGATTAAGAAAATTGTTCGTGAGCCAGGTGAGCGTGCGAAAGTCGCTGTTGAAAGCTACGATGATCGTATTGATCCAGTAGGTGCATGCGTAGGTATGAAAGGTTCGCGTATTCACGGAATTGTTCGTGAGTTACGAAACGAAAATATAGACGTTATTCATTACACAACTAACGAGAACTTGTTAATTGCACGTGCGCTTGCACCAGCGAAAATTTCAAGTATTAGCATTGATAAAGACAATGCGAAGGCAGATGTGTTCTTGAAGCCAGACCAAGTGTCTTTAGCAATTGGAAAAGGTGGACACAACATTCGTCTTGCCGGAAGATTGTGCGGTTATGAGTTAGATGTTTATCGCGAAACAGATGTTGATATTGATGATGTGGATTTGGAAGAATTCTCTGACGAAATCGACAGCTGGATTATCGATGAATTGAAATCGATTGGTTGCGATACTGCTCGTTCAGTTCTTGAGATTCCGAAAGAAGATTTGGTTAAGCGTACAGATTTAGAAGAAGAAACCATTGATGAAGTGTTGAGTATTTTGAAATCTGAGTTCGAATAAAATTCGTTTCGCTAGTCAAAAAAGTGCTTAATCACGAAGAATGTGTTAAATAGATTTTTTAAGGAACGGGAATAGATTTATGTCAGAAACAAAAGGACCACAACGCTTAGGTAAGGCCGCTACTAACTTAAATGTTAGTAAGGATACCATTATTGAATTCCTGAAGAAAAAGGGAGTTGCAGTAGATAATAATCCAATGGCGAAAATTGAGGGCGAAGTATATGATATGCTTTGTGCTGAATTTTCTACGGACCAAAAAGCGAAAGAGGTTGTTCAAGCAGCTGCAACGAAATTGCGTGAGTCGCGCGAGTCGTTGAGTATCTCGGACAATAAAAAAAGGAAGGACGGAGAGAGCGAGGAGTTGTCAGACATTGATTTGGCAAAATTCAAGCGCCCAGATGCTGTGGTTGAAAAACCTAAAGTGAAGGCTAAACCTGTTGAAGCGCCTGTCGCTCCTAAGACTGAGAAACCTGCAAAAGTAGAAGATGTTAAGGTAGTAGAATCTGTTGTAGAAACGGAAACTCCTGCAGAAGTTCCTGCTGTTTCACAGCCTGACGAACGGAATCCGAACGAAGTTAAGGTTGTGGGAAAGATTGATCTTTCTGCATTAGAAAAACCGAAACGCGGAAAGAAAGCGGCAGAACCAAAGAAGGAAGAGCCGAAAAAAGGAAAGAAGGAAGAGCCGAAGGTTGCGGCCCCTGTGGCAAAGCCAGAGCCAACTCCAGAGCCAGAGGTTGTAAAGCCAGAGGTTGTTGAGAAGGAAATAATTCGTGTGAATGTAGAGAAGTTGGCGGGCCCGAAATTGATGGGTAAGATTATTCTGCCAACAACTCCGGAAAAGAAATCACCTGCTGCTGCTGCTGCAGAAAACAAGGAAAAACGCAAGCGTAAGCGCATTTCGAAAGTAGATATTGGTCGCCAACAAGAGATAGATAAGAAAAACGCGAACAAACCTACTCGCACCCCTTATGTTGCTCAGCCGAAAGCTGCTCCAACAGAGACGGATATTCAAAATCAGATTAAAGAAACCCTTGCACGACTTGGTGTTGGTGGTAAATCTAAATCTTCAAAGAACAGAAGAGACAAGCGTTCTCAAGTAGCTCGTCGTAGCGAACAAGAAGCTGCGCGTATGCTTGAAGAGAATGCGGTATTGAAATTAACCGAGTTCGTAACTGTAAGTGAATTGGCTACTTTAATGTCGCGAAACGCTACAGAGATTATTGCAGCATGTATGCAGTTAGGAATTTTCGCTTCTATTAACCAACGTTTAGATGCTGAAACCATTGCAATCGTTGCAGAAGATTTCGGATATCAAGTTGAATTTGTAGGAGCTGAAGTTACTGATGCGATTACGGAAGAAGCAGACAATGAAGAGGATCTTCAAACACGTCCTCCAGTAATTACTGTAATGGGACACGTTGACCACGGTAAAACTTCGCTTCTCGATTACATTCGTAAAGCAGACGTGTTGTCGGGTGAGGCCGGTGGAATTACGCAGCACATAGGTGCGTATACCGTTACCCTTCCAAACGGAAAGAAAATAACGTTCTTAGATACTCCTGGTCACGAAGCGTTTACCGCTATGCGTGCTCGTGGTGCTCAGGTAACTGACTTAGCCATCATTGTAATTGCAGCAGACGATAGTGTAATGCCTCAGACAAAAGAGGCCATTAGTCACGCTCAAGCGGCTGGTGTTCCAATGATTTTTGCATTCAATAAAATGGATAAGCCAGATGCCAATCCGGAACGCTTGAGAGAGCAACTTTCTCAAATGAATGTATTGGTTGAAGAGTGGGGTGGAAAGTTCCAAACGCAAGAAATTGCGGCTAAAAAAGGAATGAACATCGACAAGCTTCTTGAAAAAGTATTGCTTGAAGCTGAAATGCTTGATCTAAAAGCGAATCCGAAGAAACGAGCCATAGGTACAATTATAGAATCATCATTAGATAAAGGACGTGGTTTCGTTGCAACCCTTTTGGTTGAAGCGGGAACACTTCGTGTTGGAGATCCAATTCTTGCTGGTCAGTTCAGCGGTAGAGTGCGTGCTATGTTCAATGAGCGTGGCGGAAAGGTTGAAGAGGCCGGACCAGCAACACCTATTTCAATCTTAGGATTTGAAGGTGCGCCGAATGCGGGTGATCGATTCAATGTCTTGGCAGATGAGCGTGAAGCGCGAGAAATTGCAACGAAGCGTCAACAACTTCAACGCGAGCAAAGTGTTCGTACGAAGAAGCACTTGACCATAGAAGAAATTGGTCGTCGTATTGCTCTTGGAGATTTCAAGGAATTGAACTTGATTGTAAAAGGAGACGTAGATGGTTCGGTAGAAGCATTGGTAGACTCTTTGCAAAAATTAAGTACAGAGAAGATTCAAGTAAGTATTATTCACAAAGGGGTTGGACAAATCTCCGAATCAGACGTGTTGTTGGCATCGGCTTCCGATGCAATCATTGTTGGTTTCCAAGTTCGTCCAAGTCAAAGTGCGCGTAAGATTGCAGAGAACGAAGAAATTCAAATTAAGCTATACTCCATTATCTACAAGGCCATCGAAGAAATTAAAGAGGCCATGGAAGGTATGTTGTCTGCACGCATTGAAGAGCAGGTCGTTGGTACTGCTGAAATTCGTGAAGTGTTCAAGATTACCAAGGTTGGAACCATTGCGGGTTGCTTCATGCTAGAAGGTAAGGTTAGTCGCAACAGCCGAGTGCGTGTAATTCGCGATGGAATTGTTGTCTTCACGGGACTCCTCGGATCATTGAAACGTTTCAAAGACGACGTGAAGGAAGTGGTGAAAGGTTACGAATGCGGACTGAACATCGATAAATTCAACGACATCAAGGAAGGTGACTTAATAGAAGCCTTCGAAGAAGTAGAAGTAAAGCAAACATTATAAAAATGAAGAGAGCCGAAAAAGCTCTCTTTTTTATTCCGAATTAATAGAAATATACAATGGCAAAAATCAGTAACAAAGCGCCGAAGAACGCAGATGTAGTCGTAACTCTTTTCAATAAAAAAGAAGTTAAGAAATTGAAACTTGAAAAAGCTCAGTTGACTTTTCTAGAAAGCGAAATCAACGTGAATCGCAACACCGTGTTAATGCCATCTTTAACCGAAAAGCATTTTTTTGTTGCCATTGAAGGCACTTGGAACGCAGAAGCTAAAGAGGGTATGCGTAAGACAGGTGTTGAAATTCAAGCTGCGGTGAACAAGACCAATCTTGAGTCGTTGCACATTGTGAATCAAAGTACCTTCGAGAAGGCTGCTTGGTATTTGGCTGAAGGTGCTGCTTTAAGCAACTACCAATTCTTGAAGTATTTCAAGGAGAAAGCAAATAAGAAAAATACACTTTCAAAAATCTTTGTTACTGACGCTACAATAACTGAAGCAGAATGGATCGAGCTTCACAACATTGTTGAAGCAACAGAATTGGCTCGCACGCTCATTAACGAACCTGTTTCGTTTTTAACAGCGACACAATTTTCTGAGGAGATGAATAAGGCTGGAAAAGTAGCCGGATTCAAAACTCAAATTTTAAATAAGAAGCAAATTGAAGCACTTAAAATGGGTGGACTTCTTGGTGTGAATAAGGGCAGTATTGATCCGCCTACGTTCACCATTATGGAGTACAAACCAAAGAATGCTAAGAATAAAAAGCCAATTGTTTTAGTTGGAAAGGGTGTGGTATTCGATACTGGTGGATTAAGCTTGAAGCCAACAGCCGGTTCAATGGATGAAATGAAATGCGATATGGCTGGTGGTGCTGCAGTCGTGGGTGCAATCTATGCAATTGCTGCAAACAATCTTCCAGTTCACGTTGTGGCTTTGGTGCCAGCAACAGATAATCGTCCAGGAGGAAATGCAGTTTGTCCGCAAGACGTTTTAACAATTAGCGACGGCACAACCGTTGAAGTATTGAACACAGACGCTGAAGGAAGATTGATCTTAGCAGACGCTTTAGTTTACGCGAAGAAATACAAACCGGAATTGGTAATTGATCTAGCAACATTAACAGGTGCGGCAGTTCGTTCAATTGGAACCTACGCTAGCGCAGTCATGGCTACTGCCGATCAGAAGGTGGTGAATAATTTAATGGACAGTGGATTTGAAGTTTGGGAGCGATTGATTCAATTCCCTATGTGGAAGGAATACGGTGAAGAGATGAAGAGTGATGTGGCTGATTTGAAAAACTTAGGCGGCGCGTTTGCAGGACAAATTTCTGCTGCAAAGTTCTTGGAGCACTTCACAGATTATCCATGGATTCACATTGACATTGCTGGTCCGGCTTACCAAAATAAGGTAGATGCTTACCGCACGAAAGGCGGAGTAGGTGTTGGCGTGCGTTTGTTGTATGATTTCATTAAAAAGAATTACGCTAACTAAACCGAATAATCATTCGTTTTGAAAACCATTTGAATATGGAAAAAGTTAAAGTTGGAATTAGCTGTGGCGACATGAATGGAGTTGGGCTTGAAACCGTGATTAAGGTTTTTTGCGACACTCGAATGCTCGAGCACATTGTCCCGGTTATTTATTCGCATGCTGAAATAATTAAGCAAACGAAACGCATTGGTGGTATGGAAGAATTCACCTACCAGAATGCTTCAACAGCAGAAGACGCGGTTGCTAAAAAAGTGAATTTGGTGAACTGCTGGAAGGAATTCAAGGGTGATATTGAGTGGGGAAAGCCTACTGCACTAGGCGGAGAGATGGCGCGTAGAAGTTTGGAAATGGCAGCGAGCGATTTGGCATCGAATAAGATTGATGTGCTGGTGACAGCGCCTTTCAATAAAGACAATGTTCAAAACGCAGATTTCAATTTCCCAGGACATACAGAATATTTAGCGAAAATGGCCGGTACAGAAAAAGTTTTAATGTTCTTGGTGAGCCCTGCTTTGAAGATTGGAATTGTAACAGGACACGTTCCTTTGAAAGAGGTAAGTGCCAACATTACGAAAGAAAAAATTACAGAGAAGTTGGCAATTATGCGCGAAAGTCTTGAGCGCGATTTTGGTATTCCAACTCCCCGTATTGCGGTGCTTGGGCTTAATCCGCATGCTGGAGACAACGGATTAATTGGAACCGAAGAGAAGGATGTGATACTTCCGGTGGTTCGTGATCAAGTTGAAAAAGGATTTCATGTTTACGGACCCTTCGGCGCCGACGGTTTTTTTGGTTCAGGAGCTTATTTGAAGTTCGACGCAGTTTTAGCGATGTATCACGATCAGGGATTGGCGCCGTTCAAAGCGATAGCTTTCGATAGCGGTGTAAATTTCACAGCAGGACTACCGATAGTTAGAACTTCTCCCGATCACGGCGTAGCCTATGATTTGGCTGGCCAAGGAACTGCCGATGAGGCCTCTTTGCGCGCAGCCATATTTACTGCGACGGATGTGTTTTTGAAGCGCAAGGAATATCGCGGTTTTGCGGGCAATCCCTTGCAGAAGCAAGATATTAAAGAGAACAGAGAAGACCGTCGCGAATGAGAGTGAGGGTCTTGGTCATTGGTCATACGCATGAACCTTACGTCAAGGAAGGAATAGCGCGTTACACCAAAAGACTGCCGCATTACTGCACGTTCGAATATGTTGAATTGAAAGACATAGCAACGAAAGGTCTAACCTCAGATATTCAAAAGAACAAAGAAGGGGAGCTTATTCTTAAGCAACTCAAAACGGAAGATTTTCTTTGTCTGTTAGACGAAAAAGGAAAGTCATTCACCTCAGTTAATTTTTCAAAACATATCGAAAAGAAACAGCTCGCAGGAACCAAATCTTGGGTGTTGGTTATTGGCGGAGCGCACGGATTTTCAGATGAAGTCTATTCACGTGCAAACGAACAGATTCGTTTGTCAGACATGACTTTTCCACACGACTTAGTCAGAATAATTTTAGTTGAGCAATTGTACAGAGCCTTCACCATTATTCGTGGTGAAGGGTATCATCACATTTAATTAAGACAACTTCGAAAGTGCTGCTTCAAGCGAAGCAATTGCTTGCGAAACATCATCGCGTGAAGCGGTTCCAACGCTAAGTCTATACCAGGTTGAGTCTTCAGAAGATCCAAAGGCACGGAAAGGAACAATCGCCACTTTCGCTTCATTCAAAATATAGGAAGTAATGTCTCCTGTGTTTGCAAGAACATTTCCCTCAGCCGTTTTCTTTCCAACTAAATTAAATTGAACCGTAAGGTAAATGGCAGCTGCCGGCGGAATGGCACGAACTGCAAAACCTTTTTCACGCAAGCTTTCGAAGCCAGCGTAAAATCCGTTCAAGCGCGTTTGTAATTCTTCTTTTATCCAGGTTAAATAATTATCGAGCAATGAAATGTTTTGCAAATATCTTCCTGCTGCAATCTGCTCTGGACGCGGCGCCCAAGCACCCACGTGTCCAAGAATGCTTTTCATTTTATCAATGATAAACTCTGGACCAAATCCCCATCCAACACGAACACCTGTAGCCGCAAGAGACTTCGAAATTCCATCTACGAAGACGGTGTATTTTCTCATTTCCGGACGAAGGGTAACCGGATCAAAGTGTTCCGTATCTCCGAAAGTGAGCAACGAATAAATTTGATCGTACATCACGTACAGCGGTTTTTCATCCGCTCCGCGCTTGGCGTTTTCTTCCAACACCATGTCGCAAATACTTTCCAATTGATCTTTAGAAAACACGGTTCCTGTTGGGTTCAAAGGTGAGCACAGCGCGAGCAAGGAAGCCCCTTCAATGTGTTCCTTTAGCAAGTCTGCATTCGGCATGAAGTTGTCTTCAGGAAGTGTTTCAACGAACACTTGATGCGCATGAGAAAGATGGGTGTAGTGGTTGTTGTTCCAAGATGGAACTGGGAAAACTACTTTGTCTCCTGGATCAACGATAGCTTGGAAGATGGCGTAAATGATAGGACGGGCACCACCAGCGATTAGTATTTCTTCAGCAGTATAATTGAGTCCTTGTTTTTCTTTTAGAATTTGAACAACAGCGTTGCGCAGTTCTAAAACCCCGTTGGCAACAGGATAGTTGGTTAAATCTTCGTTGTAACAATCAATGATGAATTGTTTTAATTCAGCAGGGATAGGGAAAATTTGCGGATTGAAATCACCGATTGTGAAATTGTATATTTTTTCTCCTTGAAGAATTCGGTCGCGAATTTCTCCGCCTAGCTTAATAATTTCAGAACCAATAAGATTCTCGGCCATTTGCGAAACACGCATATTTAGCTTTTCTTGCTGAAGGGTAGCACTCATTTCAATAAATTGTCTCTCAGTAATTAGTGGTGCAAAAATAGTCTTTTTTCTAGAAGAATAACAACTCTCAACATTCGTGTAGCAATTCAAGAATGGTTCGAAAAGCCACGGCGCTGTTGCCGTATTTATCTACATGTTCTTTTTGCAGACGGGGAGCATGTTCCGCGAAATAAGAATCTAATTCAGTTCTATTCGCAGCGGTATATTGAACGGCATAAGTCACGCCGTTCTCTTCTTCCCCATGAACGCGTAAAATTCGGTTTTGAAGAAATTTACCCGTGCTCATGACATCGGGAATGTGAATGTCTTTCATCCAAGTTATCCATTCTTCGTGAATTCCAGGGTCTACGCTAACTGTTACGTTGTATATAATCTTGTTCATGGTCTTTTCTTGGGCACAAAGATGTGGAGTTTTTCAAAAAGAAGATTAGATTTGAAGAAAATTAATAATTATGCAAACGGGTTTCAAACATCTACACATTTTACTTCCTTATTTATTGTTACTTCTTCCGCTTTTAGCCATTGTTGTATCATTGGTGAAAGAGAAGAACGAAACCGTTGCAGGCAAGCCAAGTAAATTGGTTTTGTTTACCTTAATTTTTTCTCACGTTCAGTTGCTAGTGGGATTGGTTTTGTTGGTAATGAACATCATGAGCAACAGCAACATTATGAAAACTCCAGAGCTACGTAAGAAATTAGTTGAGCATCCTGCAATGATGATTCTCGCAGTAGTATTTATCACTATCGGATATTCAAAAGCGAAGCGTGCTACAAACGGACGCGATCGTGCGAAGAAGATTGCAATTTTCTACGGATTGGGTTTGTTAATTAGCGTTGTTGCCATGAGCTACATGGGCTACTGGTCGAAAATGGCATTCATGCATTGAGAATGAGTAAGAAGGTTATATACGTATTGCTCTATTCTCTCCTAGCGTTTGTTTTTTCGCTGTGCTTCGAAGCGTGCTCGGACGAACCGAAAACGCAAGGGCCTGTTGACGCCCAAGCGCTATTCATTAAGCGTTGCGCAACATGTCATGGCAGTGAAGGAAATCTTCAATTGAGCGGAGCGAAGAACATCACAGTTAGTCAGCTTTCGGCTGAAGAAATTAAAAATCAGATTACACACGGAAAAGCAGGAATGCCTCCTTTTGAAAGTATGCTAACCGTTCAAGAAATTGATGCGCTTACGGCATACTGCATGAAGTTGTCGGGAAGATAAAATGGCAAAACTAGAAGATACGAAAAAACCCCAAGAGACCTGTGTGCTTGTTGGGTTAGTGAATAAGAGACAGAACATTGAAGTTCTTACCGAGTATTTAGATGAGTTGGCGTTTTTGGCAACCACAGCAGATGCGTTTTGTGTGAAGCGCTATTGGCAAAGCTTAGATCACCCAGACAACAGAACCTTTGTAGGTTCTGGAAAGATTGAAGAAATAAAGAATTTCGTTTACGAAAATGAAGTAGACATGGTCATCTTCGACGATGAGCTTTCTCCTTCTCAATTGCGTAACCTAGAGAACTTGTTCAACGACGATAATCACAATGTAAAGATTTTAGATCGAAACAATTTGATTCTCGATATTTTCGCGGCACGCGCACAAACCGCCCATGCGAAAGTTCAAGTTGAATTAGCACAGTATCAGTATTTGCTTCCGCGCCTAACGCGCTTGTGGACGCACTTGGAAAGACAGAAAGGTGGAATTGGAATGCGCGGTCCGGGTGAGCTTCAAATTGAAACAGACCGAAGAATTATTCGTGATCGAATTGCTAAGTTGAAAGAAGATTTAAAAGTCATTGATCGTCAAAAAACAACGCAACGCGGAAATCGCGGAGCAATGGTTCGCGTAGCGCTAGTTGGATATACCAACGTAGGGAAGTCGACCATCATGAACATGATGAGTAAGAGTGAAGTGTTGGCAGAGAATAAATTGTTTGCAACGTTAGATACAACGGTACGCAAGGTTGTGGTGAAGAATTTGCCCTTGTTGTTAAGTGACACAGTGGGCTTCATTCGGAAACTCCCTCACCAATTGATTGAATCGTTCAAGAGCACGTTAGATGAAGTTCGCGAAGCAGATTTGTTGGTGCACATTGTCGACATTTCTCATCCGCAGTTTGAAGATCACTATAAGGTGGTTATGGAAACGCTTCAAGAGATTGGAGCGGGTGATAAACCTATGATTCTTGCTTTCAATAAAATCGATGCTTATTCATTTATTGAAAAGGAGGAAGACGACTTAACACCCAAGACCGTTGAGAATTATTCGCTTGAGGAATTGGAAGAATCTTGGATGTCGCGCATGGGTTCTGAAGATGTTGTATTCATGAGTGCCGCTAAGAAAATTCATGTGGAAGAATTTCGTGAAATCTTATACAATCGTGCCCGCGAAATTCACATCGTTCGTTTTCCATACAACGATTTTCTTTTCGAAGATTTTACTGAATAATTCCGTAAATACTGAGGCCAAGGTATACGAGGTAAAGCACAATGCTTTTCTTCAATCCGCGTGTCCAATAGGTATAGATTGAAATGGAATTAACTGCAATGAAGTAGTACCAATTGCTTTCGATATATAAAATTTGCAGAACTGTTCCGGCAAGCGCAAACGCCAAAACAAATGCGTCGAGCTGAGGAAGTGCCGAATTTCTTTTTTTCAAGATAAGAAAAAGCAATTGCCATAGAACAATTGCACCGAATAAAAAAAGAATGTGATGAGATATCTTCCATTCAGGATGCGGAAAAGCCGAGGTTGCGTTTATCCAACCATACACTGCGAAGCCAACGTAGAACAATTGCAGCCAGCTCTCTCCTTGCAGGTTGGCTTTTCGACATAAATAAAAATAAATTGCGCTACCGATAATAGCCAAAGGCCAGCACCACGCGGATTCTAAGAGATAGAGAACGGTATAAGCAAGACTTGAGAGTATGGCTAGAATTTCCAAAGCTTATCGCTTATTCAGAATATTCGTTGTCGAAAATCCTTCAACCAATGGAATGGAAACAGCCCGACACCCAGCGGCTTTCACTTCCTTCGAACCCACCATGTAGGTCTTGTTCGACTCGTCGGTTTCATCTGGATTGTAATCTCCTCCCTTCACCAGAATGTTGGGCTGGATGGATAAAATTAGATCGAGCGGTGTGTGATCTGTGAAAACGATTGCGGCATCTACGCAACGCAACGCTTCTAAAACGCAAACACGAGCCCATTCGGGGTTAATCGGACGCTCAGGACCTTTGTTTAAGCTGCGCACTGAAGCGTCACTGTTCACGCCTACAATTAGCTTGGTGCCTAGCGCAGCTGCCTGCTCCAGATAGGTCACATGTCCAACATGCAAAATATCGAAAACACCATTGGTAAAAACAATGGTTTCTCCAGCTTCACGCCACGCTTTAATTTGTTGAAGCAGTTTTTCCATACTTGATGCGGTAAGATACAATAAGGAATCCAGCGAGTCCAGATAAAATTTCCATCAGCGTTCTTGTAGACCAAGAAACTGTTGCAAAAGTTAATCCGAGTAGGGAAGTAGATGCATTGCTTTCATCTGCATATCCGAGCACGATAAATCCAATAATAGTTATAGAATGAAAAGCACCCAATCCGCCTGGAGTTGGCGCGAGCATGGCCAGACTTGCGCAAATCATGAGGAATACCGATTCATTTAACCCCATGTGCTCGCACCCTGGAACAGCCAATAGATTGAACCAAGTCATGAGTAACCACGCGCCCCAAATTCCAACGGTCAAGAATATGAACTTGAATTTTCCTTCAATTTTTCCAACACTTAAAAAAGCTTTCCAGGTGCCACGAATGAATTCTGCAAATTTTTCAATGAATTTATTTTTGAAGGTGTGTTTCAAAATATAACGTAACACCACGATTCCGATAACCGCTAGAACGATTAAGGCTATTCCTAATTCCATTGAGAATCCCGGACTTTTTGTTTCATTCATTAACGAAGACAAAGTAGAGGGCAATAGTAAAATTCCCCAAAGGAGGAGCAGTCCGAACATAACCATGTCTATCACACGCTCAACGATAACAGTTCCAACTAAAGTCGACACTGGAATTTTATCTGATTTGAAAAGTAAGGTGCAACGAGCTACCTCGCCACTTCTTGGTACGATGTCGTTCATGCAATAGCCAAAAGCTACAGCGTGAATGGCGTTCCAAGTATTTGCTTTGTGACCGAGGGGTTTTAACAACTGATTCCAGCGAATTCCTCGAAAAATGACAGACACGTATTCAATCAACAAAGCAGCAACAATCCAAACCCAATGTGTATTTAGTATTTGCCCAACAATGTCATGAATGGAAACGCCTTTATAAGCCCAATAAAGCAAGCCAATTGCGAGAGCGGCAAATGCAAAATATTTAATAGCGTCACGCCACTTGATTTTTTTCAAAACAACCAGTAAAAGGCAGAGTAACAAAATAAAGCCGTTGCTTAAATAAATCCACAAGGGAAGTTGTGTAAGAGCACTCATTATTTTGTTGCCATTTTTTCCTTCTTTAACGGTCCAGTCAAATTCAGTTTTTTGATTTACTCGATCATAAACTGTTTTTCCATTTTCATCAAAGAAACAAACGAAATGCTTGCCGTGGGAGAAAAGTGAATTTGGAAAATCTACAATCATACTATCCACTAACATATTCTTGCTGTCACCAAGGAAGAAAGAGTGTTTAGGGCTAAAACCAATGGGGAAATCAAGCGGGTAAATTTTTGTTCCTTCAGGAAGGTGCAATATGTTTCCCACATCGCTGGTATGACTGCGACTGACAAATATGACTGAACTCAAAGGAGCCAGCATTTCAGGATGGTTAGTGAAAAGCGTGTCCACAAGACCATTGGGAGAATCATAAAGTACAATCCCATTTATGTCAATGGGTTCAGTGCTTTGGTTAATGATTTCAATCCAATGCATAGGGTCTTTAGATTTCATTTGACTGCCAAAGCGACGAATACAAAGTTTAGATGCTAGCTCGGATTTTTCGACCTGTTTGAATTGAGCTTCCAATGTTAAATTTTTGTCGCAGCTCAGTATTCGTGAAGGGTTTTTGTCCCCGTCGCTCCATTGGACAAATTCATAAGGAAAGCTACCTTTAATCGGAGAAATAGGTAAAGGGATATTCGCTATAAAAGGTCCTTCAACAGCATTAAAAAAGAGCTTGGAGTTGTTTATTTTCAGTAGCTTTTCCTTCGGGAAATTGGAGCTTAATTTTATTTGAACGGTACCTCCAAGTTGAAACGCTTCTTGAAGGTGTGTAAGCATGGAGGCGGGTCTAAGTTCCCAGAAATTTTTATAGGTGGCAATATGGTGTCTCCAACCACTCTCAGTTTCTTTTCGACTTATTGGATATCGATTGATGTGAAATGGAATTTCTTCTGAAATGTTATCTGCGAATTCATCCATTCTGCGCGCTGTGGAATCCTTGTGCAGAATGGTATTCATAATCAGACAAGATTGCTGAATAAATCTATTTCGAAGTTCAGGATTTAAAGTCGTGTAGCGAAGAATGTGTGTTGTCCAAAGCGGATTATACCATTCTGTTTGAACGGGACTTATTCTTTCCTTTAAAAAATTTTGAGTGTGATAATGTGAGCCACAGCCGAGATCACCATCGTAATAAATCCAGTGCCATTTGTTTTCACCTGTTGCATCTTTCCAGAAACGAATGTTTCCCCGAGAATCCATATTGGCGATAAATATTTCCAAAAAACTATAATTGAAATAATTTTCAATATCCATTTGCTTTTCTAGTTCACTTGGAAAATCTTTAGACAAATAATTTTGAGCAATGAAGTTCAGTAACCCCGCGTATTCCTTTGAACTTCCTCCACTCAGTTCAAGCAGCTCTGTTGTTTTTTTTGTGGCGTTGTGATTATTACCAAGATACTCTTTGTTGATTTTTTCGCGAAGATTGATTATCCCAAAATATTTATCATTGACATACATGATTACAGGCTCGTAGTCCATGTAGTCTACGTTAAGCTCAGCTGCGAAGCTTGAGATGCTTATATCCTTAAACCGGGTTAAATGCTGATCACTACCGCTTGTTCTTAAAACTAAATGCTCAAATTCGTTGTAGGGTTTGTTCTTAAAAAAATTGTATTCGAAGTTTTTCTTTCCTACAGTTGTGTCTGTGAGAAGATGTAATGATTTTTCGGGTAACCCCAATGTCCAACCTCCGAAGGTTTTGAGTTTACATGAAGTTGCTTCAACCAATTTGTTGTTGTAATAAAATTGAGCGAAGCAAGAGATTGGATTTTTTTTCCAGGCATTACCAATGTAATTGGAATGACCACCGCCGCCTGCGGTGTCATTACCACCCGATACCCTTGTGCCGTCATATATTCCTGTTGGAGGAAAGAACTGACTATCGGTAACTTTCAAACAGATTACGGGAAGCGAGTGTTTTCGTCCTACAATGAATGTTCCAATGAAAATTGATTTGGGAGCATTAGCGCCTTCTAATTTTACTTGTATGCAGGTGTTCTGTTTGAGGGTAATTGGGTTTTTAAAAACTTGGAATTTATCAGTGTCAGAATTTCCTAATCGGAAGAGAATTGTGAACTGCGTATTGTTTTTGAACGAAACAGTTATTGCCTCTGCATAAACACCACATTCAGGTGTTACTGAAATTCCAAGTTTCTCTAACTTTTGAAATGATTCTATAGGAAAATCCTTTGCACTCAAAGCAGAGGCAATTAGGAATAAGAGAAGAGTAAAGTAATATTTCAAATTAATAAAAAATTGTGGGAAGCAAAAGTACATTGTTTTTCTCGTTCAAGCGTAAGTTTGCATCATGAAACAGAGCAATAGTGAGGCGCTTTTTGTGGAAGCGAAGAAATATTTTCCAGGTGGGGTTAACTCCCCAGTAAGAGCATTTAAATCAGTAGGAGGAAACCCCTTGTTTTTTGAAAGAGGAAAAGGCTCGCATGTTTGGGATGCAGATGGAAATGAATTTATTGATTTCTGTTGTTCTTGGGGACCACTTATTTTAGGTCATGCCAACGACGCAGTTACTGAAGCTATATGCACAACAGCCGCAAAGGGCGCGAGTTTTGGCGCTCCAACTAGAGAAGAAAACGAATTGGCTTCCTTCATTTTACAACATCATAAATATTTAGAGAAGATTCGATTTGTAAGCAGCGGAACGGAAGCGGCGATGAGCGCCATTCGTTTAGCAAGAGGATATACCGGAAGAGATAAAGTATTGAAGTTTGAAGGTTGTTATCACGGTCACGTAGATGCACTTTTGGTGAAAGCTGGAAGTGGCCTAGCTACACTTGGAACCTCGAGTAGCGCAGGTATTCCGCAAGCTTATGTAAACGAAACGATTGTAGTTCCGTTGAATGATATCGAAGCGTTTGATGCAGCCGTTGAAATGTATCGAGGACAAATTGCAGTGGTGGCTATTGAGCCCGTTCCTGCAAATAACGGACTGCTTATTCAAGACGGCGTTTTTTTGAAACACCTTCGTGAAGTTTGCACGCGTGAAGGAATAGTCTTGCTTTTCGATGAAGTCATTAGCGGATTTCGTTTGGGTTTTGAGGGCGCATCAGGTTACTACGGCATTCAGCCCGACGTTCTTGCATTTGGGAAAATTATTGGCGGGGGAATGCCTGTAGGTGCCTACGGTGCTAGTGCAGAAATCATGTCTCAGATTGCTCCAGACGGTCCTGTTTATCAGGCTGGAACACTTTCTGGAAACCCAGTGGCCATGGCAGCGGGTCTAGCGCAACTGAAGGAATGTGCGAAGCCGGGGTTTTACGAAGAATTGGAAAGAAAAACAAAGAAGATGGTTGATGCTATTCAAGCACATGCCGATCAAAAGAATTACGTGTTCCGAATCTTCCATATGGGAAGTATTTTCTGGGTTTCCTTTTCGAAGGAAAAATCAATACGTCGAATGGATGAAATTCCAGAGAACAGCGGACAATTGTTTGCACCGTTTCATAGATTTTTATTGGAGCGGGGAATTTATTTAGGTCCGAGCGGTTATGAAGTTGGATTCGTTTCTGCCGCACACACAGATGCAGATATCGAAAAGGCAATAGTAGATTTCTGCGACGCCTTAGATCACGTTTACAACAAGTAAATGCCTATCGCATAGGCGAGGTAGGGAAGTTCGCGAAGGGCTTCGCGCTGATTTTCTTTAGGAAGATTAGTTAGTCCCGCCTGTAGGGCAAGCGCGAAAATTCCGATGTAAAATGCAGTGGGCATAAATAGATGTCCGATCATAGCAAAAATCAAAGAGAAGAAAAGCGTAAGGTTATTTCCGATAATATGCGGAACCGTTTCAACCTTGCCTTCATCTTCTTTGCGCTGCACGAAATCAATGCAAAGCGAAAGGGCTAAAGTTGTAAAGAACACACTTCCACCTAACTGAAAAATTTCTTTGGTGTCAGGAATAGCAATGAGAATAGACCAACAAAGGGCAACTGTAATATTCTTCAATAAAGGAATTTTTCGAAATGAAATTTTATGTTGAAGGAAATAGATAACAGTAAATATTGAAACGACCAACATTAAAACCGAATGAACATTCGGTGAAAGGGTAATTGTTCCTGCGATGACTAATAAAGGCAACCAATAAGCGGCTTGATGAAGTTTTTGAGCAACCCAATAGCTATAAAATACCGCTACGGATAACAACGTGTTTTCAAAGAGAGTTTGTGGGTTAGCGGTATTCAAAAGAAACCAAGAGGCGCCCGCCAGAGATAGACTCTGAAGCAATGCTATGAACACGTCTATTGGTTTTTGATTAAGGAAATCAAAACGCCAGTAATCGAACCTGCTAGTCCGCTTAGAGCGCCTCGGATCATTTTTCGAGAACGCGCTGGTGGCTCAAATCCTTCGGCGTACAAATCGTTGTATTTGAAGTTCCGATCCGACATGTATTTCTCTTTGATTTTAATTTTACCAACGTATTGTATGGCGGCGTAGGTAATTGGAGGAACGATTAACACGAGAAGACCATCGCCAACCAAATATCCGACTGCACCACATAAAGCAAATCCGATTGCACTAATGTGACGGGCGTTGTAATTTTTTCTGGCATCACCTGCTCCAGCTAAATACATGCGCATTTCTTCTGGGGTGTAATAGTCTCCAAGCATGGTGTCTTGGTAATAAAGGATTTGTTCTTTGCTTCCGTTTGAAACACTGTAGACCTCACTTTTAGTCAGTTCAAATGCTCTCGTTTTTTCTTTGCCCAAGATGTTCTTTTTCTGATCGTAGATATAGATCAACCCGTCTTTTTCTTCCCACAGTGTATTCTCTACCATCGTTCCATTCATTAATAAAACGCGGCCTTGTTGAACTTGCGCTGATGCAAATACTGGTAACGCTAAAAGGATAAAAATAAAAATTCTTTTAAAGAGATGGCTCATGATGAATGAATTTGAAGCACTCAAAGATAGGATTAAAAGGTGTGAGCGATAGATACCACTGAAATTTTACCTTGAAACTCTTTTCGAATAACCTGAAAGGCTGATTCCAACGTAGCGCCAGTCGTTATCACGTCATCTACAATTAAGATGTGGTTTACGTTCGGTGGAATTTTACTTTCGATTTGAAATTCAATCTTCCGGCTATTCATTCGTTCCATGCGGTTTCCTTTGGTGGCGCCTTTTCCAGCTTTTTGTTTTTTTAAAACCATTGAAATGGGAAGTTTGGTTTCCTCAGATATTCCTTCGCAGAGAACGCGTGATTGATTGTATCCGCGTTCAAGTTCTTTGTTTCTATGTAATGGAATAGGAACCAATAAATCAACGTCGTGCAACCAAGGTGCTTTCAATAAACGTTTGCCCATTTCCTTTCCAAAGAAGTTGCCAATTTGCATGTTCTTTTTGTATTTGAGTTCATGAATGGCCCGCTGTTCAATGCTCTTAGGTTGAAAGAAATAAAGCGACTGTACACTGTGAAGGGACATGCGATAAGCCAGTTGCACGTAGAGTGTATTGTTCTTTTTTTCGAAGTGATTCGTGAAGTGAAGATATTGTTTGCAGAAGAAACACATTCCTTCTTCCTTCAAGGATAGACTTCGGTCGCAGGCGCTGCACGCGCGCGGAAACCAACAATTCAACAGAATATTCCAAATCTTTCTCATAATTATGGCGCTAAGATGAGAAATGAAGATTAAATTTGCCGCCTATGATTATTCAGGTTTTAAAGTCAAAAATTCACCGAGTAACTGTAACTGAGGCAGATGTGAATTATATAGGTAGCATAACAATAGACCCAATTCTATTGGAAGCTGCAAATATGATAGAAGGAGAGCGCGTTCAAGTTTTGAATTGTGCAAATGGCGAGCGCCTTGAAACCTATATAATTTTAGGCGAAAGAGGAAGTGGGGTAATATGCTTGAATGGTCCGGCTGCATTGAAATGCACGGTAGGAGATATTGTTATCGTATGCTCTTACGCGCAAATGGACTTTGAAGAAGCCAAGACATTTAAGCCTTGGGTTATTTTTCCGAATACCCCTACCAATACACTGGTTTAATTCAACGATTTTTTTTGAAAAGGAGGGAAGTATGTTGGATCTCCTTTTTGATTTTTCAGGAAGAAATCATAAAGTTCTGTCGTTCTAAACATGCGTTCCAACGTTCCGTGGTCATGGGTTTCGAAAACAGTGAACTTCACATTTTTTGAATCGCACGATTTTATTCTTTCCACGATTTCATAAGACTCCCCGAAAGGAACGGCGCGATCTAATTTTCCGTGTGCAACCCAAACTGGAATGGTAGAAAGTTTACAGGCATCTTTTGCTTTTCCTCCTCCACAAAATGCAGCAACGGAACAGAATTTTTCCGGGTATTTTCCTGCGGTATAAAGCGAACCGTACCCTCCCAAACTCATACCTGTAATGGAAATTCTGGTTGTATCTATACGATGCGTTTTGGCTAATTCATTCAAACAAGAAATAACCTTATCGGGGCTCCACGATTCGCCATTATTCACTTGAGGCGCAATAATAATTGCAGGGAATTTTCTTCCTTTTTCAACTTCTGCGATAAGGCCATATTTCTTAACTAAATTTAAGTCAGTACCGCTTAAGCTTCGGCCATGAAGAAATACAAATACAGGCCAAAGGCTATCCTTATTGGCGCTGTAATTTTCCGGCTCGTAGCACCAGTAGTGGTATGCAGCCCGGTTGTTTTCAACTTTGAATAATTTTGATTTTTGTCCGAATGCGATGCAGGTTAATAGGACAAGAAATAATGTTAGTTTAGTTTTCATTCGATTACAAAGCTATAGATTTTATTTCCTCGTGCGGGTTGAATTATTCGGTTATTCCATGCGATGGGAGATGATTCAAAAATACACCCCATATCTTGGGAAAATATAATTTCGCCTGTAAGTCCGTCGACCAAGAGAACGAATCCATTTACAGTTGGAACATACAAAGTTGGCGCTCCGTTTTGATCATACACTGCAATAGGAGATACCCAACTGTATCTCGAAAGTGGAACTTCGAAAAGTAGGCTGCCATTGGTTTTGTTTATAGCGACGAGCAGACCTGCGCCGTGCAGATCTGTGCGTGAGAATACAGTGTAGATGATATCTGCAGCTTTTTCTTTTCCCAGTAAAGGTGTTGAAAGCATACCTCCATTGTTAACTTTTTCGCCAATGGAAGAATAGCATTTTTTTTCGAAATGCCATACTTCCTTTCCAGTTAGTCCATTTATTTTCCTCAAATAACCAAATCCCTCGGCGCCTTGCTTGTCTACTTCATTTCCAATTAAAATATAAGGAATTTCATTTTCGATTGGAATAACTGGAGAGGCATCTGAGTCATCTATGTTGAAGAAATGCCAGCGCGGTTTCATGTTGCGTAAATCGGCGCAGATAACATTTCCACCGTTGTCGGTGAAGTAACCCAATTGCTTGTATGCGCTAGGGCTGGATTCAATTCCTTGATAACGCGAATCAGAAAGTTTGTATCTGAATTGCTCAATTTTGTCGAATAAGTTTTTGCTGAAATCGTGACGATAGATTACCCCTGATTCAGTGGGCCAAATCATGGTTGAACTTGTTGTGTCTATTAATGGAGAAGCGTCGCATGCTCCCCACTTGCGGTATGCAAAGGAGGAAGGCAGGAATTCTTCGTGCAAGAGTGTTTGTTTTTTTAGGTGGAAAACACGCCAGGCCATTGCACCTCTGTGCGGAATGCCATGACCAACATAGAGTAAATCTTTGTTCTTCGGATCGATGCTCGGAGTTCCTTTTATTGGATTTCGAATAGAGAGTGGCGGACGAGTTTCAATTCCGGTTTCGAAATCCAAAAAATAAATATTTCCTGAAAGTGAAATCTGGATTATTTCTTTTAATTCGTTTCGATTTAAAAACTCAGGTTTGAGATTCGATAATTGAGCCAGTTCATTTTTTTTCCAATTCACAACCAACGGTTGGCCCGTCCAACCTGCACCTCCACCCCAATAGCCAAAATTCCCGCGCATGGAATCAATTGCGGTTTTAAACTCCCAATCAATACGAATGCTTTTTGGTTTAGAATTGACTTTTCCTCGAACAGGAGAATTCCGCTGATTACCTCCTCTGAAAGTGAAAATGCCTTCAGGATTTTCTTCGTCTCTGTCGAAATATAATTTTTCAATAACAGCAACCGAAGTGTCTAGAGGTTCTAATTCAAAGGTAGAATCTATGCTGTCGTTGAAATAGCTAATCTCTTTTTTTTTGATTTCTATTTTAGCTTCTGGCGCTTTTGGCGATTGCTTAGGTGGATTTTCGCAGGCAGAGAAAGCAAATAAGAAAAGAATTGGGTAGAGGCTACGTTTATTCACGTTTATCATTTAATTCGTGCAAAGATAGTTACTGAGCTTCCACTAAATTTGCATACAAATAAATACGGCCTATGAGTGCTTGGAAGAATACAGAGGAGTTTGCGAAAATGAAAGACGAGTCGAATCCGTTGAAAGCATTGCGTGAAGAATACTTCATTCCGAAACACATCGGAAATTCAATGTTATACTTCACTGGGAACTCTCTCGGATTGCAACCCAAAGGAGTGAAAGAGTATTTGCTTCAAGAATTAAGTGATTGGGAAAAGTTTGGTGTGGAAGGACATTTCGATGCGAAGCGCCCTTGGTTCAATTATCATGAAGTACTTACGGAATCACTTGCAAATGTTGTAGGCGCTAAAAACTCTGAAGTTGTGGCCATGAATCAACTTACAGTGAATTTGCATTTGTTGCTTATTAGTTTTTATCGACCTTCCGGAAAGCGTACAAAAATTTTATTCGAACACAAACCTTTTCCTTCCGATCGTTATGCCTTTGAATCACAAGCGAAGTTGCACGGCTTAAATCCAGATGATGTGTTGGTTGAAATGCAACCGCGTGAAGGTGAAGTGCTGTTGCGTGAAGAAGATATTTTGTCGAAGATTAATGAATTGGGAGATGAGCTCGCCGTGATTTGTTTCGGTGCCGTGAACTATTTCAGCGGACAATATTTTAATTGTGAAGCGCTTGCAAAAGCAGGTCATGATGTTGGTGCGAAGGTGGGTTTAGACCTGGCGCATGCAGCTGGAAATATAGATTTGAAATTACACGATTGGGACATTGATTTTGCTTGTTGGTGCAGTTATAAATATTTGAATAGCGGTCCTGGCGGAGTCTCTGGAGTGTACGTGCATGAACGTCATCACGGAGAAGAAGTCTTGCGACTTGCCGGATGGTGGGGCAATAAAGCCGAAACAAGATTTTTGATGCAGAAAAATTTCGACCCCACACATTCTGCTGAGGCTTGGCAAATGAGCAATGCTCCGGTTTTAAGCATGGCTGCTCATCGTGCAGCTTTAGATCTATTTGATCGCACATCAATGGATGAATTGCGCGCACGGTCGAAAGAGCTTACTGCTTATTTGGAATTTGTGTTCGATGGGTTGAAAGCAAAAGGAGTTCCTGTTGAACAACTGACTTCGCGCAATGCGGACGAAAGGGGGTGTCAGCTTTCTATTCGTTTGGAAGGAAGAACAAAAGATTTTGTTGGGGTATTGGCGAAGGAAGGAGTAGTCGTTGACTGGCGCGAACCGGACATCATTCGCATGGCACCTGTTCCGATGTACAATTCATTCCAAGACATATATGCATTTGGAAAAGTGATGGAGCGGATTTACGGCGTGAATTAATTAGAACCGAACAGAACTTTACTCGATTCATAAAGGAGTTTCAATGCTCCGAGTAACATAACGATTGCAAATCCGAATTTTACTTTTGCAATTGGAATGTTGTGTGCGAACTTACTTCCGAATAGCGCACCCGAAATAAAGCCAGCGCCAATAAGCAAAGCAGCTGTGGTGTTCACGTTTCCTTGTTTGTAATAATGCATAACGGCGAGGAATCCTACCGGTAAAAGCAACACCGCTAAGCTGGTTCCCTGCGCTTGCAGTTGTGTGTAACCTAGGAAGTAAACTAGGGCAGGCACAATTATAAGCCCTCCGCCAACACCGACAAATCCGCTAAGCATGCCCGAGGCCATACCAATGGCGAGAAGCAAGAAAACAACGTATGCAGTAATTTCCATTTTCATAAACTCTGGGTGAAAGTTAGTCTTATTTTTAATTGTTCCACTTCGAACTTCCCTTATTTTTGTTGCACATAAATTGAAAACAATGAATTTTCCAGCTGAATTAAAGTACACAAAAGACCACGAGTGGGTTCGCATTGAAGGCGATATGGCTACCGTTGGCGTTACAGATTTCGCGCAAAGCGAATTAGGTGATATTGTATTTGTTGAAATTGAAACGCAAGGTGAAACCCTTGAAGAGCATGCAATCTTCGGAACAGTGGAAGCTGTTAAAACTGTAAGTGATTTGTTTATGCCAGTGTCAGGAACTGTTGTTGAAGTGAATGCTGGATTAGAAGCTGATCCTGCGCACGTGAACAACGATCCATACGGAAGCGGTTGGATGATCAAAGTGAAATTGTCAGAAGGAGCAGACCTTAGTTCTTTAATGGACGCTGCAGCTTATGAAGCTTTGGTGGGTTAATCTTCCAAAAAAATATAGAACGGCTGCTCACATTTTGTGGGCAGTTGTTGTTTTTGGCCTACACGCCATGTCTAGCAAGTCTTTCCCGAAAATATCTTTTTGGGAGAATGTAGGCCCTGATAAATTTGTTCACGCGTTCATGTTTTTCATCGGTTCTTCCCTTGCAGTATTTTCTGGATGGGGGAAGTTGAAATCGGCCGCAGTTTGGATCTGTGCGGGCGTTCTTCTGGAATGTTATCAATTCTATTTTACAACTGATCGTTCTTTTGATTGG
>Ga0114980_10000122_pt1 | contig 50397 bp, 50 predicted proteins | sample S_140806_EF_Meta_FD_87018 | JGI IMG/M metagenome (GOLD analysis project Ga0114980, IMG submission 87018) | Freshwater microbial communities from Lake Simoncouche, Canada to study carbon cycling - S_140806_EF_MetaG | ecosystem: Environmental > Aquatic > Freshwater > Lake | place: Lake...
ATTAAAGCAATTCTATAAAGTTGACGATTTTCTGCTATCTTATTATTAAAACGATCTAATATTAATCCTCTCTCTGCTGCAATTTTCCATTCTTTAAAACGATTTCGATCAGATAAAATTGAATATTTATTTTTTTGAAATACCTGCAGCCATAAAAGTCTAAGACCAATTAACCCAAAAAAAGTATATTTAGCGGCAGTTAAGATTGCTTTTCTTCTATTAATTATACTTATTTTTGTTTGATAACCCTCAGTTGGTCTATGCTTAAAAAGTTTCATAAAAATATAGACAATATAACACCAAAAATGCTAAATCGTCTCACTTTTTTGGAGGAAAGCATATATTAAAATAGAAGTTAAAAATGACAATTTAGAGCAAGCTCTTAGAGCTCTTAAAAAAAAATTGCAGAGAGAAGGCGTGTTCCGCTTACTTAAAATTAAAAGTCACTATGAAAAACCCTCTGAGCAAAAAAAGCGAGAGAGAGACGATAATACAAGAAGAGTAAAAAAATTTAAAAAATTAAAAGCTCGTTATTAAACTCTAGAACCTAGAGTAAAAAAATAGCTATCAAAATCAAAACAAGAACTGTAGTAACTGATATATATTGTTAATTTTTTAAAATTAGATCAAAGTTCTTTTTGAGAACTAATATCCATAAAGTTTTAACCTTGACGTGCTTTAAGCTTTGGATTTTTTTTATTAATAACGTAAAGTTTGGCTTGTCTTCTAACAACTTAGCAATTTATCTCTTTTTTTTTTTTTAGATTTTAACGAGCTTACAACTTTCATGGGAACTTAAAATATATATTAAAAGACACTTTGTAAAAAAAAGTTAACGATTATTAATTAAAAAACTATTTATATAATCCTTTAGCCTAATTTTTGCAGGCAATCTTATAATCTTATTATTCAAATTCATCTTTGTTAAGGCAGATGCAAAACGTTCACCTTTTCTCATAGACAAGTACCTAATTTTTGTTTTAAACATTTTTGCAAGTTCAATAATGCTAAAGGACTGTTTGCTTGCAATAGAATAGTGTTTACATTTATTTTGTCTCCAGGCGAAAATACAAGCTTTTACTGTGTCTGAAACATGAGTAAATCTTCTAGTTTGCGTTCCAGGTTTAACCACTGGTAATTTTTTACCCTTTTTAAAATGATCCTCAAATATACCAACAACCGTTGCCATATGGCCTTTGTATATTTGCCTTTCTCCATAAACGTTATAAAAATAAATTATCTCGTATCTAAAATTGAACCACCTCTTAAGACTTTCAAGTAATTCCAAATTTTTAGCCTTTGAAAAAGCATAAGGAGATAAATTCATATCCAGCACTTTATTTCCTAAACTTGCAGAAGTCGCAGAATAAATTAATCTAATATTATTCTTCAATGCAAAATTAAATACATTTGAACTTCCTTCAATATTAGAAGCAAAACAATTATTTATTTTTTTAAAGCTTTGATAAATTCTTGCAAACTCGCCAAAATGAAAAATACTTTCAATTTTACCAACGTACCTTTTCAATAAAATTTCTATATTTTTAGTACTTTCCTTTAAATACTTAACTCTTGCATTCTTAATGTGATTTGTAGATAAACCAGATGAATAATTATCAATGCTTATAATTTTGAATTTTTTAAACTTTAAAAGTTCAGATATTAAATTAGATCCTATAAATCCTGCTCCCCCTGTAACAACTAATATATTTTTCATTAAAATTAATAGGGATTTATAAAAACTGGCATTGACCTACTCCTCCGTGCCTTAATACAAAGTAGCATATATTGAAACATTGAAGTGATTTTCTAACTAATTTTTAAAAGGCAAGTTTTTTAATTTTTTTTTAATACTCTTAATATAAGTAATAATACGCTAAACATTTATTTTTAGAAGATATTTATTTTTTATTACCTAGTCAATTATAAATAAAAAAATATATAAATAATAACAAATATTATATATGCATTTTGTAACGGAAAGTTATTTTATTGCTATTTTTTTTTAAAATATAAAAATAATTATAACGTATAATAGAATGATTATAACAAAAAAAACTATTAATAAAATAAAAAAAAAATTAATTTATACATTTTATTTATTAAAATATAAAAAATATTTTAATAACTATAAAGATTGCTACAAATACTGCTCCTCAATAACAAATAATAGCTATGAAGATAATTATTTAAATAATTATAGATTGAAAAAATTTTTATATAATAAAAATAATATTCCCTATATTTACAAACCATCATATAAATTTTTATTAGAAGCAATTTTAATGTTCATGTCAAAAAATAATAAAATACCAAAAATTATAGATTTCGGCGGCGGATTTGGAGATGCTGCTTTATATCTAAGAAAATTATTAAACTTTAATAATTATTCCTATTGCGTAGTAGAAACAGAGAATTTATGTAGAATGGCGAAACTTATTAAAGAAAAGTACATTTATTTTTTTAGTAATCTAGATTTAGCAATAAAAAATTTTTCACCGGATATTATTTACACCAACCAAGCGATTCAATATTTAGAAGAACCATATGAAATTATTCAAAAATTTAAAAAAAGTTCAGTAAAATTAATAGTTATGACAGGTAATAGTTTTTCAAAAAATAATGAAATTTTTAGTCAACCCTCACTACTAAGCGATAATGGTGCGGGAGAACACGTTAAATCTTATAAAGACAAATTAATAATTTACCCTCATACAAAAATTGATAAGGAAAAGATAAAAAATTATCTAAAAAAAAAATACAGCCTTATTATAGATGATGTCTCTGGAGACCTTATATTTGCAATTAAGTAAATTATTAATCCTTGAATATAAAATTACAAATCTGCAATTAAAATGGATCTACCAATTATTATTAATTTTTATTATTAATCAATATTAACTAAATGCTTGAAACATTATTTTATGAAGAAAATTCAAATTTATAATACTAACTATTACCCATTCTATATAAAAGCCAAATCATTGTGCTATAATTTTAATAAAAAAGCTCATTATCAATTTCAGGATATAATAATGGTTAAGATGCTTACAATAAAAAAAAAGCCATCAAAACTAAAATTAAAATAATTGCAAGTGATATATATAAAGTTAATCTTTTAAAATTAGACCAAAATTCTTCTTGAGGACCGATATCCATATAAAATACTATCCTTGTCTCGCTTTAAACTTTGGTTTTTTTTTATTTATTACGTAAAGTTTTCCTCTTCTTCTTACAACTTTACAGTTAATATCTCTTTTTTTTAATGATTTAAGTGAACTAACAACTTTCATATAATTCCTAGATATATATTATTTTTATGTTTGTAAAGAAAACTTAATTTTTAATAATACATAAAAAGCTTTTATTGCGTCTAAAAATTTTATTTTTTTACCTTGATTATAATTTCTTCCTAGATATGAAATCGGCAACTCTTTTATTTGGATTCCTAATCTTGAAACTAAGCTAGTAATCTCTGGACAAAAAGTGAAGTCATGTTGTTTAAACTTCAGTTTTTTAAATAATTTAGCATCAAACACTTTATAACAAGTATGTGCATCGGTTAATTTTTGAGAATTTAATATATTAGATATTTTTGTAAGAATATAATTTCCAAGAATTCTTATATTTGGCTCAAAAAAAATACTTTTTAATTCATTTTTTGTTCTACCTAAAACTCGAGATCCATAAATAACTTTTTTCTCCTTACTAAGAACAGGCATAATTAATGCTTCGTAATCATCTGGATTATACTCTAGATCTGCATCTTGAATTATAACAACGTTTCCTTTAATAAATTTTTTTGCAGAAATAATACAAGCGCCTTTTCCATAGTTTTTATCATGATAAATTATATGATCAATTTTTTTTCTTATTAATCTTATTTCCTCCCTAGAGCCATCAGTAGAGCAATCATCTATTATTATAATTTGTTTTTTAATATAGCGTTGCAATAAAATTTTATTTACAATTTTTCTTATTGTTTTTTTTTCATTATAACATGGAATAATTATTGAGAGTTTCCCTTTTATCATAAGAAATTTTTATAAAAATAAACTTTTATATTATTTTAGTATTAAATTTAAGCATTAAAATACACTTTATAGAAAATATAATTATATTCTCATAAAAATAAAAAGTATAATATCGCAAAATGGCACTGCCTTTATTTTTAAAACCAAAAAATCTTTATCATATGAAAAGATTGGGGAAAAATAATGATGGCGGCTACTTGTGCGGTATAAACTCTATTAACGAAACTAAAACTCTGATTTCATTTGGAATAAATGATGATTTTTCTTTTGAAAAAGATTTTTCGATATTAAATCAAAATGCAAAAATTATATGTTACGATAATAATAATTATAAAATTTTTTGGCTAAAATATATTTGGAAAGACATTGGTAAAGTATTTTTTAATTTTAATATTAAATCAATAGTAAAGACTATTTTTTCCATAGTTAGGTTTAATAAATTTTTTAAAAAAAATAAACTAATTCAAAAAAGAATAACTTATAACTCTTTGAATGATATCCTGATTGATGAAAAAGATATTATCTTAAAACCTTTGTTTCTAAAAATAGATATTGAGGGTGGCGAATATAGAATATTACAATCTATTCTTAAAATTCAGCATTTAATAAATGGAATTATAATTGAACTACATGATATTGACCTCCATATGGAAAAAATTAAATATTTTGTAGACAAACTAAAATTAAATCTTATTCATATTCACGGTAACAATTTTTCTGAATTAGAATCCAATAATCCAACGGTTATAGAAGTAACTTTTGAAAGAAATTCAGAAATTATTCCTAGTGAACAAAAATATCCTAATGATTTAGATCAGCCAAATAATTCAGAAAAAAAAGATATATGTTTAACTTTTGAATAGAAACTAAATGTTTATAGCCTGGCAACGACCTACTCTTCCGTGTCTTAAGACAAAGTACCATTGGCGCTAAAGGGCTTGACTTCCGAGTTCGGAATGGGATCGAGTATTACTCCTTTGCAATAATCACCAGGCAAAATTTCTATATAAGAATAGCTCAAAAAAGTAAATTATTTTATTTAAAAATTACACTTTAATTTGAGCAATATATGAAAAAAGGGCTCTAATTTCTGAAATACTGATATCAATTATTATAATAGATGTTTTATTTTTAAAGAACCACTTCTTATTAAATTAGAATATATATTTAAAATTTTTAAAAAACTTGCAGAAAAAAAATAATATTTATTAATGATAAACATTTTAGCCAGCTGTTTTTTAGTTTCATTTATTTTAATCTCATACGGAAGTCTACTATTAAAATTTATTTACAAAAAAAAAAATGAAAAAGATAACCACTTTGAATTTGGATTATTTGGAATAATATTTTTATCATTTATAAGTTTATTATTCAATTTTTTTATTCCTATAAATATTTATTTTAATAATGTTATACTAATTATTGGCGTTGTTTATGCTGCCCTCTATATTAAAATTAACAAAAAATTAATTTATTCTATCTTACTAAGCTCTCTATTTTCTTCCTTATTATTATTGTTAAATAACGTTAACAGACCTGATGCTGGTCTTTATCATTTACCTTATATTAATATTTTAAATGATCATAAAATAATAATTGGTCTATCTAATCTACACCTACGTTTCGCGCATATATCAATAATTCAATATGTTTCGGCAATTTTTAAAAATTCAATTTTGGGTGCAAATGGAATTTTAATTCCTCTAGCTTTTTGTGGATCTTTTTTTATATTGTACTTAACGAATAAATTAATAGATAAATTAAAGAATAATAAAACCGACATATCTTTAAATGTTTTATTATTCTTAATTTTAATATTTAGTTTTTACAGTCTTAGCAATTATTCAGAATATGGTAACGATGTACCAGCATATATATATTTTTTTTATTCTATAGTTATATTTTTAGATAAAGATGCAATTACAAAATTTTCCGCAGAGAATTATAATAAGATTTTAATTTTATCAATTTTTACTATTTTAAATAAAATATTTTTTATATTCATATTAATAATTCCAATAATAGTTTTTATTTATAACCAAAAAATTATTTATAATAATAAATTAAAATTTATTATTCCATTATTTTTAATTGTAGCTTGGTTTGTTAAAAATGTATTAATCAGTGGCTGTTTTATATATCCAAGTAACATTTCGTGTATAAAAAATCTACAGTGGTATAATCCAATAGAAACTCAAAATGCAAGAATTTCCGGTGAAGCATGGGCTAAGGGGTGGGTTGATCAAAAAGAACCAAAAATAAAAGAAGAGGAATTTAATAAAAATTTTAACTGGATTAAAACTTGGTCTCAAAAACATTTAAAAAAAATAAATGAAAAATTTACTCCCTTTATTGTTTTTAATATACTGTTTGTTATTTTTTTAATTTATCCATTTAAGCCTTATAATAAAATAAAAAATCCATCAAATTTATTAAAAAAAAGAAATTATAAAATAATAATTATTTTTACTATAAGTATAATTGGTTCTGCTTTTTGGTTTATAAAATTTCCATTATATAGATATGGTGCCGCATATCTGGCGTGTCTAGTTTCTGCTGCTTCGACTATTATAATTTCTTATTATATAAAAAGAAAAATAAATCCAATTATTTTAAAAAATATAATTTTTTTATCTATGTTATTATTTATTTTTGTAAACATCAAAAGAGTAACGACAAATTACAAAAATTATTATTATAATTATCCGTGGCCGAAAATATATTCATTCTCCGCTGACAATAAAGTTGAAAAGAAAATACCAGTATTTAATAATGAAAAAATTATATATTATATATCAGATGCAGAATGTATGTATGGATACTCACCGTGCACAGGCTCTAATAATAAAATAAATTATAAAGAAATATTTTCTTATAAAGTATTTTATTGAGATTTATTATTATATTTATCATTCGCGTGATTTAAAGCTCAAAAAAAATCTTAAAAAATTTAATTGGAATATTTTTAATAAAATTTTAAGAAATATAGTAAAAAAACTAAACTTAAAATTATATGATTTCCATATTTTCCAACATTCAATGTTAGACTTCACTGAAGAATACCAATTTGCCGTGCTTAATCCTCCGGCTCTCATATTATTTATGTAATGATTTAAGTATTTTAATTTAATTTTTTTTATAAAAAAAAATCTTAACATAAGATCATAATCACCGCTTATATGATATTTTGTTTTAAATAAACCATAAGAACTAAATAATCTTTTTTTTACAAAAAGTGATGTGTGAGGAGGGTGCCAGCCAAATTTAAAACTTTTTTTAAAAAAAAAATTATCTTTCCATTTTCTAATTGTTTGTAATTGATTATTAATTATTTTAATATTTCCATATGCGGCGTCACTATTTCCAATTTGGTTAAATACCTTCAACAATACTTCTGGTGAATAAAGAGAATCGTCGGTATGTAGAAAAAATATGTATCTACCACGCGAGTTTCTTACCCCTACATTAAGAGCTTCATATAAACTTGCGTTAAAAATCTTAATAATTTTAGCATTTGAATTGTACATTCTTATTATATTAATAGTTTGCAAGTTATTACTAGAATCAACGGCAATAATTTCGTAATTTTTAAATTTTTGACTTTTAAGGCTATGAAGAGTTTTGCGAATTGTTTTGGTTGAATTTTTACAAGCAATAATGATTGAAAAAAATTTATTTGGATGCATTTTATTTTTCAAGATATTTTTTTATTAACAAACCAGAATTAGGATTAAAATTACCTATAAAGGTATTTCTAGCTTCAATTCTTTCTTTTCGTTTAAATGTTTTTTTTTTAAAATAAAATTTAATTATTTTTTCTACTTGAGAGATATTACTTAATATTGGAATCGCATTAAATTCTTTTAATTTTTGATAATGTTCCAAATTATAATTTAAATTTAGACTTTTTTTATTGAAAAAATTTATATTTATAATAGGTTTTTTGTAAAAAAGAGCCTCCAAGTTAGTGGTAGAAGCCATAGTTATAATCACATCAGATTTTTTTAGAATACTGCAGTATTCATAATCTACAAACTCATTGATATTTATTTTTGTAGTATTATTAATTTGAATGGGTGACGGACTATTCAAAAATACTCTATCTGGAAAACGATAATTATTATAAATATGTTGCTCATTTGGATGAGCCCTAACAATTAAAATCCAATTTTTATTTTTTTTTACTAAGTTTACTAAACTGTCCAAAATTTTCAAATGATCTTTATTTACATAGATTACTTTTGACGCTGACATATATGTGATAATTTTATAATTATTTTTAATCTTATTCTGAATAAAAAAATTATATTTTTTTGGTATAAAATTCTTAAATATATCGTATTGTGGAATGCCAATAACCTGAATATTATTTGGATTATAACCTTTTTTTATAGCTTCTTCTTCAATTATTTTATTCCATACAAAAATTTTATCGTATTTTATTGGTAAAAATGTTTTGGACGTTAGATTGTCCCAACTACTTATAAGAGCATATGTTTTAATTTTTAAAATTCTGCATAAATAAAATAATCCTTTATCAATATTGGTGTGGGCGTGAGCAAAAAATACTTTTCTAGGGTTATATTTGATAATCAAATAGATATAATTTATTGAGGAAATATATAAAATTAACTCTAGAATAATTTTGCTAATAGTAAAAAAAAATAAATTTTTACTCAAAAATTTAAATATAAAAGTATTTGCAAAATAATGTTCTTTATAAATAGACTGATAATTATTATTTAATCTTTCTCTAATAATATGCATACTTTTATCTTTTTTTTTATCAAAATTTTTTGCGGTAACAAGACATCGATAAATACTGAAAATAATTTTTTGCACATTTACAATGAATGGATATTTATAAAAACGGTATTTTTTAAATTTCTTTTCTAGTGAATTAATAGTTTTTTTTGAAAAAGATGTAATTATAATATATTTGCAATCACTATTACCTAAACAAAATGAGCTACCCATTATATTCCTAAGGGAAACAGCAAAAGGTATTGATATTAATATATTTTTATTCATTTATACAATTTAATGATGAAAACCTAAGTCAAAGCATTTTTCAAATTTTATTTCTTCGAATATCCCAAATTAAAAATCCTATCGGTAAATAATAAATAACATTAATCCAATTATTAAAAAAACTACCCGTAGGAATTATTGGCCAAAGACTTACAAATAAACAAGCCAACAACGATATTGAAAAATCAGTAAATAGTATTTTTTTTAAAAATAACTTATAAAATAAATGTCTAAAAAAAAGAAATACCAAATAAAAAAAAATTGAACAGATTAAGATAAAACCTAATAAACCTGTTTCTGCTAATATTTCAAAATATATATTATGCGGATGTGTGGAGCATGAGGAAGTTGATACTACAAATTGCTCTTTATTACAGTTCTCTCTAAATAACCTTGGACCTATGCCAAAAATCTTATTAGACAAAAACATTTTATAAGCAGAAATAATGTGATCCTCATGCTGTTTAGAAAAAAAATATATTCTTTCATTACCATAACCAATTTGTTCGGCGGTAGTGTTAATAATTCTTTTGGAAGAGCTAGGGTTTATAAAATTAATACTCAAAATTAATATTGCTGAAGCTAACCAACAATAAAGTCTCACTTTACGAAATTTTTTTACCAGAATTAAAATAAATATAACAGATAAATTTAGTAAAAAAAAAGCAGTTCTCTCACCAGCTAAAAAAATTAATGTCTCGGTCAGTATAAATATTAGATAGACTAAATAAATTTTTTTTTTGTTTAAATCTTTATATAAAAAAATAAAACAACCAAAAAAAAATGGAATTAATCTTGCTAAATAACTTCCCAATACCCATTCTTCACCAAAAAAACTACTAATCCTAGGCGTATCAACCATTTTCCAGCCTAATAAATTAATTCCAAAAAAATATTGATAAAAACCGTCCACTATAAGCAAACAGAAACAAAAAAGAGTGACATTAAAAATTTTATTAATTAATTTTTTATCATAATTAAGAAGATACCAGGTAGATAATGTAAAAATACCAAATCTTATATAAGGCACACTAGATTTTAATGATTGAATAACTAAATCTGAGTTTAAAGAAGATATAATTAAAATAGAATAGAATAGAATAAATAAAATAAAAAAATTACTTTTATAATAAGAAAAAAGCGAATTTTTTATTGAGTTAATAAGAAATATTAAAGCACATAATGACACTATGAGATCAGGAAAAAATGGCCCCGTAATTAAAAAAAATGGTATAAATGATGTTAAAATACTTGGAATTTTAATAAAAATTATTTTTTCATTAAAATAAAAGAAGAATTTATTCATGTAGAATAACTTTTTTATTTAAAAAAATTAATATCAAAATGTTAAAAATCATTAATTGGAAAGATTCAAAATTATTAATTTCAAAAATATAATCTTATGATTAATAAATTCAGAATATTATAGAAAGTTTAATAAAATAATTTATTAATTGTAATGATTAATAAGAAATATATTACATTTTTAACAATTTATTGTACAAAGCTTAATTATATAAGCCTATTATCAAATTAACAATTCAATATATGTCTAATTTAAATTATTTTATATTTTTTATAATTATATTTTTACTTTTATATATATCAATACCTTTTGCAAATTTGTTAAATTTGCTTGATAAACCATCGGCCAGGAAGATGCATACGGGGGACATTCCCATGACAGGAGGTATCGCAATAGCTATATACTTACTAATTTTAACTAAATATTTTATATTTTATGAACTCGTAGAACAAATTTTTATTTATTCTTTTTTAATTAGTATAATTGGAAGCTTGGATGATAGGTTTCATTTCAAAGCTTCGATAAAACTAATTTTTCAAGCTATTCCGGTTTTATTATTAATACATGAATCAAATATAGTTTTAAATGATTTAGGATACTATGAGTATATAGGATTAGTGAACCTTGGAAAATTCAATACTATTTTTACTTTATTAGCCATTATCTTTTTAATTAATGCTGTTAATTATGCCGATGGTATAGATGGAAATGCTTCGCTAATAGCAATATCATCATTCATCTTAATTTTTTTTTTAAGCAATGACGCTCAAATAAAAAATATAGTTATATTTATTATTATTGCTATTGCTGGATTCGCTTCTTTTAATCTCTCGTTGTTAAGATTGCCAAAAATATTTTTGGGAGATTCTGGAAGTATGCTGATAGGTTTTGTCTTATCTTTTTTTTTGATTTTTATACATAATAATAAAATTATAGAGGCTGCTGTTTTAATATGGACAATTAATTATTTCGTCTTTGAATTTATAGCTACATGCATAGATAGAATTATAAGTAAAAAAAAAATATTCTCTCCGGGAAATGATCATTTTCATTTTTTCTTAAAACAAAGAATTAAATCTAATTTTGTGATAATTTTTATTATTGCATTATTAAATATTTTATTTGCTTTAATAGGCATAAATATTTATAAATATTTTGGTTCGATTTTTTCAATAATATTTTATGTTTTTTTGTTTATTATTTTTTTCTATATAAGAAAAAAAATATCAACATAAATTAAAAAAATAAAATGGGTCTAATACTAGGAGTCAACTGTTATCATCCTAATTCTTCGATATGTCTACTCGATGAAAGTGGGAAGATAATTTTTTTTTCAGAAGAAGAACGTTTTAATAGAATAAAAAATTTTACAGGTTTTCCCAGTTTAGCATTTAAGTATATTGAAAATAAATATTGCAACCCAAGTCAAATAAAATTTATTACTATTAACTCAAACCCTTTTAAAAATATATTTAAAAAAATGTTTTTTTCTCTAAAGAATTTTTCTTTAGATTTTTTAAATAGCAGATTGAACGATTATAAAAAAAAAATATTTTTTAATCAATTTAAAATAAAAAATAAAATATATATTGATCATCATTTATCTCATATCGCTTCTTCTTTTTATCTATCTAATTTTGAAGAATCCGTTGCTTTGTCTATTGATGGTTTTGGCGATTTTAGTAGCCTAAGCTTAGCTGTTATTAATAGTAATAATATAAAAATTAAACAAAAAGTTTTTTTTCCACATTCTTTAGGAATATTTTATCATGCAATGACACAATTCATTGGTTTTAATAATTATGGAGACGAATATAAAGTTATGGGCATGTCAGCTTATGGTAATCCTCAAACTTATTATGAAAAACTAAAAAATTTAATTTTTTATGATGAAGATTTTTTTTATAGAATCAATAAAAAATATTTTAATTTTTATAAAAAAAATATTTTCTACCCTACCTCTCAAGGCATTCCTATATATAAATCTATATTTAACAAAAATATAAAAGATTTAATTGGAATGCCAAGACAAGAAAATGATTTATTAACTCAAAAATTTTTTGATTTAGCGGCTTCTACTCAAAAAATATATGAAGAAATTTTTTTTAAAATTCTTAATAAAATTTATAAAAATAACCCAGGACAAAATTTAAGTTTATCAGGAGGATGCGCAATGAATTCGCTTGCCAACGGCAAAATTATTTTAAGTACGCCCTTTAAAAATGTCTTTATACCAGCTACTCCTGGAGACTCGGGCGGGGCCATTGGAGCGGCTTTATATTTTTTTTATAAAAAAAATAAAATTAAATATAAAATTGATAATTCAAATCCGTATTTAGGATCACATTATACAAATTATGAAATAAAAGAGATTATAAATAAGTTTGATATAATTTTTCAAAGCAAAAATATAAATTCTATTTTCGTTTCAACTGAAAAAATAAATTCTATAGCCGCCGAAAAAATATCACAAGGGTCGATTATTGCCATTTTTAGAGGAAAAATGGAAAATGGTCCCAGAGCTTTAGGCAATAGATCTTTGGTAGGAGATCCTAGACAAGAAAAAATAGCAAAAAAAATGAATTTAATAATAAAGAAAAGAGAAGAATTCAGACCTTTTGCACCATCGATTTTAGAGGAATTTGCTGATCAATGGTATGAAAATTGCACAACCTCTCCTTATATGTCTCACGTATTTAAAGTTATAAAAAATCAAGAAAAAATTATACCTGCTGTTACTCATGTTGATGGCACTGGTAGGATACAAACAGTAAATAAAACTGTTAATTGCGATTATTATGATTTAATAAAAAAGTTTTATCATATTACATCTGTGCCGATGATTTTAAATACATCATTTAATGATAACGAACCTATTATAGAAAATCCTCATAATGCTATAGAGTTTTTTATAAATAATCCAATTGACTATTTAGTATTAGAAAACTACCTCTTAGAAAAGAAATGAAAAAAAAAGCCTTAATAACAGGAATAACAGGACAGGATGGTTCCTACCTTGCTGAATTTTTACTAAAAAAAAATTATTTAGTACATGGAATTATTCGCAAATCATCTCAATTTAACACGCAAAGAATAGATCATATTTATGAAAACCCTTTTAAAAATAAAAAAAAATTAACTCTTCATTATGGCGATTTAACAGATCCATTATCAATTCAAAAAATCATAAATAAAGTAAAACCAAACGAAATATATAATCTAGCAGCGCAATCCCATGTCAAAGTGTCTTTTGATAATCCCCACTTAACATCTAATGTAAATGCTATTGGGACTTTAAATATATTAGAAACGATAAGATCGTTAAAATTATTTAAAACAAGATTTTATCAAGCATCTAGCTCAGAGATGTTTGGAAAAAATTTTAATACATTGAATGAAAAAACTGTTTTTGCGCCGGAATCACCGTACGCAACCTCTAAGTTATATGCATATTGGATAACTATTAATTACCGTAAATCATTTAATATGTTTTGTAGCAATGGTATTTTATTTAATCATGAATCTCCAAGGAGAGGTTCAACCTTTGTAACAAAAAAAATTGTGGAAGGACTAGTTGCAATTAAAAAAGGTAAATTAAAATGTTTATACCTTGGAAATTTAAATGCACAAAGAGACTGGGGTCATGCGAAAGACTATGTTGAAGCTCAATGGAGAATTTTGCAACATAAAAAACCAGACAATTTTGTGATTGCAACCGGATTTAAAACGAGTGTAAGAAATTTTATATTATATTGCTCTAAATATTTGAACATGAATATTAAATTTAGCAAAAAAGGTCTAAATGAAGTAGGAATCAACAAAGATGGTAAAATAATCATAAAGGTTAAAAAAGAATATTTTAGACCGAGTGAAGTTCCTAGTTTAAGAGGTGATTACTCAAAAGCCAAAAGAATTTTAGCCTGGAAACCTAAATATTTTATAAAAGATTTAATAAAAGACATGATCAATGAAGAGCTTAAGAAATATTAATAAAACTAATTTATTAATAACTGGCAGCGATGGGCTCGTAGGGAAAAATTTAATTAATTTTTTAAAAAAAAAAAATAAATTTAATATAATCTCAACTAATAAAAAGCAATTAAATTTAGAAAATTACAATAAATTATTTTTTTTCTTAAGAAAAAATAAAATTAACGTAGTAATTAATGCTGCGGCAATGACTGGTGGTATTTTGAAAAATCAAAATAACTTAATAACTATGCTAGAAAAAAATCTAAGTATTAATATGAACATAATTAAAGCCTGTCACCAAGCTAGTGTTAAGCAGTTGATATATATGGGCAGCAGCTGCATTTATCCCAAAAAATCTAAAATACCTATTAAAGAGGAAAGCATTCTTGGATCTTATCTTGAACCAACTAATGAAGGATATGCTTTATCTAAAATAATTGGAGCAAAATTATGCGGATATTATAATAATAAATATAAAACGGATTTTCGATGTATCATGCCTTGTAATTTAGTTGGTCCGGGAGATAAATACGATATTATTTCAGGGCATGTAATACCATCGCTAATAAAAAAATTTTGTGATGCGGTAAAATATAGAAAAAAAAAAGTTTTTGTTTGGGGGACAGGAGAAATTTACAGAGAATTTTTAGACGTTAGAGATTTAACTAATACTATTTATTTAATAATGAATAAGAGCCGTACAAATTATAAAAAAATAACTAAAGATTATTTGATAAATATTGGTCCTAATAAACAATATAAAATTAAAACTATTGTTAAATTAATAAAGATTTTAACAAATTTCAAAGGAGAAATAGTTTATGAAAGTAAATATCCAGATGGGGTCTGGTCAAAAAAAGTATCAATAAAAAGATTGCGTAATTTAATAAAAGGATGGAAAACAAATTTTAATCTAAAACAATCATTGCAGGATTGTATAAGTGATTATAAAAAAAATTATGACAATAAAAATTCAAGTATTTAATCCAAAAATTTATAAAGAAGATATTAAATCTGTAATCAATTCTCTAAAAAAAAATCAAATATCTGGTACACAAAATAAAATTATAGAAAATTTTGAAAATAATTTTGCTAAATTTGTAAAATCAAAATACGCAATATCAACAAGTAGTGGAACTACAGCGCTTCATCTCTGTATAAATGCTTTAAATTTAAAAAAGGGATCAGAAGTTATAGTTAGTTCATGCACAAACATTGCTACAGCATTAGCTATATACCATAACAACTTAATACCTGTCCCTATTGATAGCGACGCAGAAAATTGGAATATTAAATTAGAATTAATAGAAAAAAATATAACAAAAAAAACTAAAGCAATAATTGTAGTACATTTTTTAGGAAACCCTGTTGATATGAATAAAGTCATGAAAATTGCAAAAAAATATAAATTATATGTAATTGAAGATGCCGCTGAAGCTCACGGCGCAAAAATAAATAAAAGATTAGTAGGGTCAATTGCTCATATGGGCTGTTTTAGTTTTTACTCTAACAAAATTATAACCTGTGGTGAAGGTGGGGCAATAACAACCAATAATAAGAAGTTGTATAAAAAAATTCGACTTCTAAAAAATTTAGCTTTTTCAAAAAAAAGATTCATACATTATCAGGCTGGTTTTAATTTCAGATTATCTTCAATTCAAGCAGCAATGGTAAATAGCCAACTAAAAAAAATTAATTCAATAATAAAATTAAAAATTAAGATTGCTAATTTATATAAGAATTTTTTAATTTGTAATAAAGGGGTAGAATTTCAAAAACAGATTAATAATTCTTTACATGTCCACTGGATGTTCGGTATTAAATTAAATAGAAACTACCCTACAAGTGCTAACAAATTAATTCAAATTCTAAAAAAAAATGGAATAGAAACAAGAACTTTTTTTTTTTCAATTAGAAATCAACCTTGCTTAAAAGAAATAATAAAAAAGAAAACTCCAAGCACACCAGTTTCTGATGATCTTTGGAAAAATGGATTATATTTACCATCAACACATCATATTAAAAAAAAAAATATAAAAAAAATCTGCGACATAATTAATAACCCCATCAAGTATACTTAGGTGAAAGTAGGTATATTTTTAACAGCTAGAGAAGAGACTGAAGGCGGCGGCTATTGGTTAACTAATGATATTTTTGAAAATTTTATTAAAGATAATAAAAAAAAAAATCTTTTTTTTGTAATAAATAATGACCATAAAAATTATTATTCAAAAAAACTTCTGGAAAGAAAAATTAAATTTAAAAAAATTATTGAATATAAGAAATTTTTTTATATAAAGAATTTTATTCTGAATTTACTACCAATCTTAAATTCAATACTACTAAAACTTAAAATAAATCAAGTTAATAATATTTTCGAAAAAGAAGGTTGCAATTTAATATATTTTATATCATCTGAATATAGATCACCATTAAATATATCATATATTAGCACTGTTTGGGATCTGCAATTTAAAACTCATCCTCAATTTCCAGAGGTTGGTTCTGTTTTAAAGAGAATATACAAAAATATTGTTATAAAGAATTTTTTAGTAAATTCTAAATTTATAATAACTGGAACAAATACAGGTTTAAAAGAAATAAAAAAATATTTTAATATTTCTTATAATAAAATTATAAAAAATCCTCATCCTATATCGAAAAAATTTTTTAAAAAAATAAAAAAAAATAAGTATTTATTTACAAGATATAATATCAAAAAAAAATATTTTTTTTATCCTGCGAATTTTTGGAAACATAAAAATCATGAAATTCTTATTAAAATGTTTGAACTAATTCAAAATAGAAAAGATGATTTAAAAAATTATCAATTAATTTTGGTTGGGGCTAAAAAAAATAACTATGATAAAATTAAAGCTAAAATTAAAGAAAAATCTTTAGAAAAAAAAATAATAATTCTAGATTTTGTTAACCATAATGATTTATTGAGATTGTACGATAAATGCCAAGCTTTAATATACCCAAGTTTTTCTGGACCAGAAAATCTTCCGCCTTTAGAAGCTATGGCAAGAAAAAAACCAGTTATTATTTCAAAATATCCAGGATCTAAAGAGCAATTGGGAAAATTAGTATTCTATTTTGATCCGAATAAAGCAACATCATTAATAAAACAGGTCGTCAAGACAATTAATTTAATTAAAAATAAAAAATTATTAAAAAAAATAGTTAAAGAAAATTATAATCTTGTGAAAAAAAAGAGTACTAAGAATTATATCGGAAACATTAACTACTATTTAAAATGATAAAAATAAATCAATATGCAATAATAATACCTTGTTACTTGAGATTTTCATTATTAAAAAAAACAATTTCCTCATTACAAAAGAATAATTTAAATAATACTAAAATTTTTTTTTTCATTGATGGACCAAAAAATAATAATGAAGAATTAATACAGAATAAAATATATATATTTTTAAGTAATCTTAAAATTAATAAAATAATTATTAAAAGAAAAAAAAATTTAGGCCTAGCCAAAAACATAATTAAATCAATTAATGAGGTTTTTAAGACTTATAAATATTTAATAGTGATTGAAGACGATCTTTTGCTATCAAAATATTTTGTTTCATACATGAAAAAAATTTTAACAAAGTTTGAGAAAAATAAAAAAATAATGTCTGTTAGTGGTCATAACTTTAATATTAATTTTGATGATCAAAAAGACGATATTTTATTAAGCAACAGAGCAAATTGTTGGGGGTGGGCTACTTGGCGCAACAGGTGGTTTATTAATAGCTATGACGAAAATATTTTTTTTAGATATAAAAAAATAAAAAATAACTTTATCTCTAACGATATAAAATTTTTCTTATTAGCGGCTAAATTTAAATTAATAAGTAGCTGGGCAACAATATGGGCAATGGAGCATTTTAAAAAAAAAAATTTTTGCATAATTCCAAGAAAATCTTTAGTTGTTAACAAAGGTGATGATATTTTAGCGACCCATGCTGTAACTCAAAAAAAAAATGAAAAACTAACAAATAAATGGTATCCTAAAAATTTAAATATTAATAAAAATATTGATATAAATCATAAAATATTTAATCATTATTCGTACAATAATTTTTATCTATTTTTGAAATACTTAAAAATAATTACTTTTTTTTTAGTACAAAAGTTTAAATTTTAGAATAAAGAAAATAAAAATATAATTTTCTTGTTTGTTTTGCAATTTATAACTATATACAAACAATAATCATCGCGGGGTGGAGCAGTCTGGTAGCTCGTCAGGCTCATAACCTGAAGGTCCTTGGTTCAAATCCAAGCCCCGCAACCAATTTTAAGTAATATTTTAAGACTTTAATATTTATTTTTTTTTGAATAATTAATCAAAGCTGACAATATAAATGCCAAATTAGAATTTAAGTAAATACTAAATAAATTATTCTGTACTAGGCCTTCTATAAAGAAAACCAAAAAAAATAATGTAAATAATATTATATTTTTATAATAAATTATTTTTAATTTTTCACTAATCAAATAATAAAAATATAACGCAAAAATTGGACCAAAAGAAAAAAGCATATCTATAAAATCATTATGCATATTACCCTCTCCTTTTATTAAAAAAAATGGCAACAAAAAATATTTCAAATCTAATTGACTAGACATATATAATATTAAAGTACTTCTTTTATCTAAAGACGAGTGAAGGTTGATTGCTAAACCACTATATATCAAACTCCAATACAATAAAAATACAAATAAAATTATAAAATATATATAGTATTCTTTTTTAAAAATTTTTCTTAAAAAATAAAAAAAAATTAATAATGGAATAAAAAAAAAGGCACAAATAATTATTCCAGTATTAAATTTAAAAAAGTCAAGTAATTGCAAAATAAAAACAAAAATAGAAAAAATAGAAACAAATGTATTATTCTTAAATGTAGCGAATGATGATATTAATCCAACTATAACTACAAATGGGAAATAATCTTGATAAGAAGTGACTTTAAAATTTAAAAAAAAATCATTTAAATTGATAACGTCATAATTAGTTACTTCTAGATAATGGATAAATTTATCTGGCACAAAAATATGAATATTAAGATTTTTGCTGATCATAATTAACACACATATAATCGACAATGCGAATTGATAAAAAATTAATATTTTATCTAATTTAATATTTTTTTTTAAAAAAAAATAAAAAAAAGTTAAAAAAAAAAAAAAAATATTTAAATTAATAATATTTTTAATAATTTTTATATTTAGAAAATGAAAAAAAATTAATAAAATAATAATAAAAAAAGAATAAAGTATAATTAAAAATAAATTTAAGTTTTTATATGAAAAAAAAAATTTATCTTTGCAAAAAATAATAAAGAATAAAAATAAAAATAAAACTGAGATTGGAAATGAGAATATTCTTCCAGTATAAAAATAGTTAGTATAATAAAAATCAAAAGACTCTATAAATCCTATATACAATTTTTCATTAAAAAAAATATTGTTAGGAAAAACTAAAAAAATTATATATAAATAAATAAACCACTGTTTTTTATTTTTTTTTAAAATGCTTAAATTCATAAAAAAAACTTTTAATATTTTTGCACTACTATTTGTATTACAGGCTATACTTTTATTTGTAATAATAAAATATTATCACAATTATAGCTCCTACTACTATTCTACTTTTTTTTTTTCATATAACAAAAAACATTTTGATACTTACGCAATATCTACAATACATAAAAAATTTGAAAGCAATTACACCATTCATCTTCTTCCTGAAAAAGAGTCTATAAGTCTTGAAAGATGGTTTAATCCTAACAAAAATATAAATAAACTTTTTATCGAAAATCCAGAAAAATTTAGAAAAGAGTTTGAATATTATCTTGGAAAGAATGTCGATATAAATGATAAATACTTCCTAATTTATTTTATAGTAGAAAAAGATCTCACTAATTTAAAAAAGAGTACAGATAATTTTTTTAATAATTTAAGAGAATCTAACAACCTTGCAAATCAAGAATGTCACCTAAAATTAGTTTTAGCAAAGGCAGAAATAATTTCTTCACTTTCAGCAACTAATAAATACTCACCTTTAGAAATGACACTCACTATGCGTAATAATGTTATTCAAGCAGAAATAGATTTAATATTTAATATTGCTTTTGATAGAAGTATAGTTTTAGATCGTTTAAAAAATAATCTGAATCCTTATAGCGCTGAAGAAATTAATAAATTTTGCGATAAAGAACCTTTTAACAAAATAATTATTAAAACAAAAGATGACGCTAATATTTATAAGATTCATATTTTTAATTTAAATAATTTATATTTATTAAGCCTTGCACTATTATTTATTATAAACTTTTTCCTCAAAAAAATTATTAATGAATTCTTTAAAAAAAGTTAATATTTTACTAATTTTTCCACAAGGACTTGGTGATTTTTTTTTTTCTATAAAATATTTTATTAGTAAACTAAAATATTATAAACCTGATGTAATTAAAAATATCTATTTAATAGGACAACATAATGAACAAAGTGAATTAATTAATTATTATCTTAAAGACGAAAAAATTAAAATTTATTTTAGCTACTCAAAGGTACTAAATTTTACAAATATTCTTTCTACATTAAAAATATTAATAAAAAAATTTAATTTTTGCATTATAGAACCTAATATTAATTATAAGAAGGCAATTATTTTATCATTTCTTATAAGAGCTAAGATTAAAATTTATAAAAAATTTAAATATGCGTCTTTTTTTTTTGACAAATTAATTGAATACGATCGCTCTAGAGTCGATGATTATTTCTTAAGAATATCGGAAAAAATATTTGAAATTCACCATATAAATTTTAATGATAGCAAGTATAATTTACCAAATACAAAAAAATATAAAATTGGTATCGCTCCTGGTTCAGGATATGAGGAAAATCATAAAAGATGGAAAATAAACAATTGGATTAATTTAATAAATATTCTAAATCAAAAGAAAAATATTGAATTTTACATTTACGGCAAAGAAAAGAAAATAATTTCTGAAATTTTTAACAACATATTATCAATAAATAATCGGATTGCTATTTATAAGATTGAAGAGGAAAAGTTTATAGATACTTTTAATAATTTAAGAGATATGAATTATTTTATTTCAAATGACAATGGTTTGGCTTGCATTGCTACATTATTAGATATTAAAACATATATAATCTTGGGACCAACTTATCCAAAGCCACTAAAAAAATTTAAAAATTGTATTTTTATTCAATCTAACTTTATATGTGGTCCCTGTTCTGAATGGTTAAGGTATGGTTGCGGCAATACTCTATGCTTAGAAGAAATATCACCAAATAAAGTCGCTGAAAAAATATTTTTTTAAAATATTTTAATCATCTCTCTAAAATTAATTTTTGATTACGTAAATTAAAAATATAATCAAATTGGTTTTTAATAAATATCTGATGTGTAATAATTATTATAATTTTATCTTTTTTAATTTTATTTAAAAATTTTATTAATTTTAAAGTAGAATCCTGATCTATTCCAGAAAATGGCTCGTCAAATATTAAAACCTTACTATCCTTAAATAATGCTCTAGATAATGCAATTTTTTGCTTTTGACCCCCCGACAGAGTATTTCCTCTGTGACCCAAATCACTTTCCCCTAATCTTTGAACTAAATGATTTAAATTAACTATATTAAGGATTTTTTTAATCTTTAATTTCTCTGGATTAGAAACTTTAAAATCTAGAGCAATATTCTTATATAAACTTTCATTCAAAATTGAAATTTCTTGAGATATAAGTGAAACGATTTTAGACTGAGATAGCTCATCTATTAATCCTTGTTTATTTTTAAAAAATATTGCTCCTTTGGTTGGTTTTAAAAATCTTAAAATTAAATTAATAAGGGTTGATTTACCAACTCCTGAAACTCCATAGATTCCAATCAAATTGTTTTTTGAGAAATTTACTGACATATTTTTAAAAATAAAGTTGTGAGTATTTAAATATTTAAATGATAGATTTTGTATTTTTATAGAATCAACCGATAGCGTAGATAAATTTTTTTTGACTGAATTATTTTGCACCTGTTGGCTTGTATTTACTTTATCAAAAACACGATACAAAGAATTAACAACATGAACTGAATTAATCAAAGTTGATCCTGTAACCAAAAGAGTGTTCATTATTGGCGCTAATCTTGCTGCCGCTACTCCAAATATTCCTATGCTAACAAATGAATTATAATTGTTACCTTGGTAATTCAACAAAAAAGATGAAATAGAAACTAAAAAAAATATTAATACGAATTCAATATAATACTTAGGCAAATGCAGTAGATGATAATAATCGATAGAAGAGTTGGTTCCTTTTAAAGATATATCTTTTACTTTTTTAATAAAAACACCTTCTTTATTAAATGCCTGTATATCTTTCGTCGTAGAAAATATAAATTCTGATATTTTTAATAATTCTAAATTTAATTCAGTTGTAGTCCTCCCAAAATAAATCAACTTTTTTTTAAAAATTTTTACATACAGCGTTAAGGTAATTAATACAAATACAACTAAACCCAAAGTTAATGGGAAATTTTTATAAAATAAAAAAAATAGAATTATAAAAAAAATAATCAAATCTGCTGTAAATTTAAAAAAAGACAACAAAGTTGATTCGGTTAACGCCCTCGAATAATCAGTTACAGTTGATAAATTAAATTTAAAATCATTTATGTCAAAAACTCTATTAAAAATTAATTTACTTCTCAAAAAATTAATTCTTAAAACAATTTGTTGTGAGAAAATAAATTTTAAAATATTTCTGAGAATTATCCATGAAAAAAAACTTTTAAGAAAAAATAGTAGAATAGTTACGCCGGATAAAATTAAAATAAAATTTTTGAACGAAATATAATCAGAAAGAAATATAATTATTTTTTGTTTAGTTGTAGGATCAAAAAATATTAAAATTGTATACCCTACTAAGGAAAAACTTAATAAATCTAATAAAGAAATTAATAAAGAACTAAATAATATAAAATAAAATTTTTCTTTTATATTAGGAAATATTAAAAATAATTTTTTTATATAATTAACGATTAGGTTCATTTAAGTAGAGTTTTTTTATATGCTCACTCAACTTATAAGTAAAAGCAAAAATAGTTAAGGCGATATTTGCATAACCAGAATTAGGAAAAGTAGAAGATCCATTTAAATAAACATTTTGTGTGCCCCATACAAGACAGTCTTTGTCACAAACTCCTTCGTCCGGTATTTTTGATATAATTAATCCCCCAGAAGAATGATTGGTATCTATAATTTTTTTATATATTTCTAAATCATTAAAAACGTAATCGTAAATTTCAATGTCTCCAATATTATTTACATTACAAAATAATTTTATTTTATTAATGAACTCTCTAATAAATTTAAACTCATCTCCGCGAATTCTCCAATCAATAAAAACTTGTGGTAATCGATCTGATAATAAATTACTTTTATTAATAAGAATTCTACTGTCTTTTACTAAAAACTGCTCTGACTGTAAATAAAGAAATATTCCCAAATCATGAAAACTTTTAATTCTTTTTCTAATAAAAAAATAAAATATTTGTTCAGATATTTTTTGAAAAAACTTTAAATTAAATTTAATATCTAATTTAATATTTTTTTTTCTAAATAAAGATTTAATTAATGCTTTGCCATCTATAATTTCTTTATTAAATTGTGATTTAGACAGAAACTCCGCACTAATATTTAAGTCATTAAGAGAGGGGTTCTTTGTTCTCAACTTGGGCTGAACTAAACAATTTCCAAAAAATCTATTCTCAAATAAATATCTAAATATACTTTCAGATCCTAAATTAAGCTTACCAACTTCTATTCCTATATGATCGTGAAAATAATATCCAATTAAGTCTATGGATTTAATTGGTGAATTTTCTTTTTTGTTTTTTAATGTCAAAAAAAAACGATTATTTTCTATAGTGCCCATATTAAATATAAAAATGTTTGAATCTATATGATAAATTTTATCGCGGTCAACACTGTAACAAATTAAAGTTTTTGCTTTGTTGCTATCATCAAATTTTAAATCAAGGGCACTTAAGTTGTAAACTATTGCAATATTTTTGGAATTTTCGAGATCTTTCTCGTATAAATTAAATATATTTTGCTCTTTTAAAAAAGATGTAAAATATCCTTCAACATTACTAAAATTAATTTTTTTTTTATTGCCAATTAAACTGTCTATATTTTGCCCATTAATAATTTTGATTTTAAAAATATCATAAATTTTATTATATAATTTAACTAATTCGCTATAATCAAGACCCCAGTATTTATTACTTATATCTCTAGAGCTTAACTCAACTAACTGCCCTCCCCAATAATTGCCATTGCCTCCTAATAGAAAATTATCCTTACGCTGAGAGCCTAGATGGGTTAAGCCTGTAGAAACAGTTCTATTTTCAGAATAAAAATCTTTTGTTTTTGATCCTTTTTCAACAATTAATATTTTTTTTTTAATATCTTTTAATAGAGAAGACAAAAAAGTCCCGCTCAATCCACAGCCAACTATCACCAGGTCCGGTTTAAAATTTTTTAAAAAAATCTCATCTAGTGAATTAACAATCATTTTTAATAATACTTAATAATTTTAAACATAATCTTTTTGCATAATCCTGCGTAACTTTATAATGGGTTGGGAGAACAATTAAGTTATCAATCAAGTCGGATATATTTCTAGTTTCTCCATAAATATTGCGAAAAAATTTATAGTCATGACAGTTCTCATAAAATATTTTTCCAACATCAAAATTGCTCTCTAATAATTTTTTTTTAATTTTTTCGGAATTGTCTAAATAAATTAGATAATTATAACATGAACTATTTAATATTCTTTCTTTGGTAACATTTATAGGAATAGAATATTTTCTTAGATATTTAAAATATATTAAAGAGATTCTTCTTCTTCTTTCTTGCGCTAGATTTGCATTATCTAATTTGTAGAATAATTCTCTAATACACCCTAAAGATGGTCTTTTAAAATATGAACCATCCATACTAGAAATATCAAAATTAGTATATTTTTTTTTTTCTTTTCTAAAAAAAATGTATAATCTTATTATATATATAGTTAAATAATTATATAATTTATCATAAAAAAAAATATTATATAATAAAGTTCTAAGTGCTTTATTAACATAATTAAAAAAAGACATTCTTTCCCAACCATTCACTTCTTTAGAAATATTTTTAAAAATCGACGGATCCTTAGATCTTAGAGCGCCTCCATAAAAATAATTTATAAATTTAAAAGAAGAAAAACTGAATATTGATCCATTTGATAAACTATTAATATTAACTTTCCCTGAGGTGCCCGCAAAAGAAATTGCACTATCCTCTATTAAAACAATATTATTTTTTAAGCATAATTTATAAATTTCTTTGTAATTAAAATCGTTAATACTATAGTGTGTTAATAATAGTATTGATGGTTGTTTTATCTTAATTAATTCTAATAAATTACTTAAAGAAACGTTTGTACTTTTTTTTTCAAAATCTATAAATACAGGTTCGCCGCCTGCACATATAACCATATTTATAATATCTGGAATTGTAAATGGTGAAACTAAAACTATTTTATTCTTTGTTTCTCTTAAATAATGTTTTATTAATAAATATATACCGGTGCGCGCTCTTCCAATTAAAATAATGTCATCCCTAATACCTAGAATATTTTTTAATTTACTGTTAAAATTGGCATAAGAAAATTTTAAATGCTTCTTAAAAAATAGATTTTTATAATTTATAGGATTTATAACTTGTTTCGGAATTATTTTTTGCTGCAATAACATTTAATATAGAAAAAAATTATATATATTATAGATTGAAATATATATACTGATTAAAGTACAATAAATCTAATATAAGCATACGAATTAATTATTCTATTTTAATATTATCTTGAAAAAAAAAATTTTAATATTTGGAGCTGGCTCAATAGGAAATCATATGAGCTTTGCAGCTCACAAATTAGGTTTCCAAGTATTTATTACGGATATAAACAGTTCTGCTCTTGTTCGAATGAAAGACAATATTTATCCCCAAAGGTATGGCAAATGGGAAAGTTCTATTGTTCAAATTAATTATAAAGATCTCAACAAAGTAAAAAATTATAATTTCGATATAATTATAATTGGCACGCCTCCACATAAACATAAAGCAATCTTAAAATTTTGTATTGATAATTTCATTTACAAAAAAATTCTAGTTGAGAAACCACTTTATGTATATAATCAAAAACTGGATCCAGAATTTATTTTAAATAATAAAAATATTTTTTGCGGATATAACCATTCAATCAGTAGGTCATTCCAATTTTTTTTAAAAAAAATTAAAAAATACAAGGATCAGTTAAATTTAATAGATGTTAAATGGAAAGAGGGTTGGTTCGGTATACTAAATGCTCATCATTGGTTAAAAAATGAATTTGATAGTTATCTAGGAAATATAAGAATTGGGGGTGGGGCTTTGCATGAGCATTCCCATGGAGTTCACTTATTAATAATTATCCTTGAAAACTTAAACTTAGATATTAAAAAATTTAAAATTAAAAAAAATATACTTTTTAAAAATAAACAAAAAATAAAATATGATAAATTTTGTAATATTTTTGGTACTTATAAATCAAAAATTTTGCAATACGAAACTGATCTCATAACTTTTCCTTACAAAAAAGAAATACGATTAAGTGGAGATAATATTAGTCTCAGCTGGACATGTAGCTATGAAAATGGAAAAGATTTAGTAAAAATTATTAATAAAAATAAAATTTACATAAAAAAATTTATTAAAACACGCTCATCTGAGTTCGAGAATGAAATACAATATATTCAAAAAAATAGATTAAATAAAAAAAATGAATTATCTTTATTTTACGCTAATAAAGTAATAGAATTTATTAAATCAATACTAAAATGATAAATAGTAATATTTTTAAAGATCTCATAGTTCTTGATCTTGCTAATAATCATTTTGGAGATTTAAATCATGCCAAGAAAATAATTGGCTCTTTTTCAAAGTTAATAAAAAAATATAAAATAAAATGCACAATTAAATTTCAATTTAGAGATCTTGACAGTTTCATACATAAAGACCACTTAAAAAGCGACAATTCTTATATTAAAAGATTTCTAACAACAAAATTTTCTGACGAACAATTTAAAAGAATACATTCTTACATTAAAAATAATAATATTTTAACTTCATGCACACCTTTTGATGAAGCATCTGTAGATAAGATAGAAAAAATGAAATTTAACTTTATAAAAATTGCAAGCGTTTCTGCTCTAGACTTTAATCTACATGAAAGAGTTGTAAAAAATAATATTCCAAAAATTATTTCAACGGGAGGGATTAAAATTAATGATATTGATAAAATAGTCAGTTTTTATAAAAAAAAACAACAAAAATTTTCTTTAATGCACTGTAGTTCTATATATCCATCATCAAATGAGAAGTTACAGATCTCAGTAATAAAAAATCTAATAAATAGATATAAGGACGTAACGATAGGTTGGTCAACTCACGAATACCCTTATGAATTTAGGCCTGGTATTATAGCATTATCCTGTGGAGCTGAAATGTTTGAAAAGCACATTGGTATCAATTCCAAAAAGTATAAATTAAATAAATATTCTGCGACCCCAGATCTTTTTGAAAAGTGGTATCTTAATTTACTAGAATCAAAAAAAATTTTAGGAAACGAAAAAAAAATTATTTTTAAAGAAGAAATTAAAACTATTAATAGCTTGCAAAGAGGAGTTTATGCTAAAGGCAATATTTCTAAAGGTGAAAAGTTAATTTTAGATAAAAATATCTACTTTGCTTTTCCTTTACAAAAAGGACAGTTGTCGTCTTCTGAACTAAAAAATAATACTTTAATTAACAAAAATATTAAAGCCGAACAAAAAATACTTAAAAATGAAATAATATATGATCAAGAACTGCAGAAAGAATATCAAATCAAGGCTTATATTCATGAAGTAAAAGCAATGCTCAATTATAGTAAAATTGAACTAAAAGATAAGTTTGATATGGAAATTTCTCATCATAAAGGAATAAATAATTTTAAAAAAGTAGGCTGTTTTTTATTTAATATGATTAATAAAAAATACGCAAAAAAAATAATTGTAATGCTTCCGAACCAAACTCACCCGTTCCATCATCACAAAATCAAAACTGAAAGTTTTATTATTATCTCAGGAGAGTTAACTCTTATTGACAATAAAAAAAAATATTTATTAAAGCCTGGGGATATTGTGCATCTTAAAAAAAGTTCTTGGCACAAATTTACTGCCGGCAAAAATGGTTGCATTTTTGAAGAAATATCAACTACAAGTTTAAAGCAGGACTCATTTTATAAAAATAAATCGATAAAAAATTTGGATAGAGATATGAGAAAAACATATTTTAAAAATTGGTACTCAAAAAACAAATAGAGTGTTTAAAAAAAAAAAAATATTATGTCTTGTACCTGCTAGAGGAGGCAGCAAAGGTATTAAAAATAAAAACTTACAAAAACTATCTAAAAAATCTTTAATTGAAATTACTTCTAATTTTATTAATAAAATAAAATATATTGATAAAAAAATTATATCGACTGACAGTCAAAAAATAAAAGAAGTAAGTAAAAAATTAGGATTTGAAATAATCAATAGGCCTAAAATTATCAGTGGGGATAGAGTATCCGATTATCAAGTAATCAAGCATGCCTTAACTGTTCTGAAAAAAAAAAATTTAGTTTTTGATTATCTAATATATCTTCAACCCACTTCACCTATAAGAAGAAAAAAAGATCTAATAAAAAATATTAAAACTGTTATTAGTAATAATTTTGATTCTTGCTGGTCTGTATCAAAAATCGATAAAAAATTTCACCCTTTAAAAATTTTAAATATAAGAAACAAATACTTAAAATTATATAATAATAATCATGGAAGAAAAATAATAGCTAGACAGCAACTAAATGATAGCTATGTGAGGAATGGAATTTTTTATATATTTAAATGCAAATCACTTTTAAAATATAAAACAATCTATTTAAAAAAATGTCTACCTGCAATAACAAAATATAATCATATAAATATTGATACTAAAGAAGATCTTCTGATTGCGAAAAAACTATATAATTAAATATCAATTACATATTTGATGATTTCAATTACTGAAAAAAAAAAATACGATGATTTTTTATTAACTTTAAAAAATATTCCAATTTTTTGTAATAGCTGGTGGCTAGACATTGTATGTGGCAAAAATTGGAACTATACTTCTGTTAACAATGAGAAAAATGAAATAATTGCAGTCCTTCCTTTTTATATTAAAAATATATTTACTTATAAATTAATTATTCAACCACAACTGACTCAAAAACTTGGGCCATTAATAATAAAAGAATTACGTTCTGACCCTACTATTTTAAATGAATTATTAAATAAGCTCCCAAGTTACGATTATATTAGTTATAACTTCAACGAAGAAAGTCCTGAATTTGTTTCGGATGCAAATAAAAATTTTAAAAAAGTCCAATACACTAGCTGCATAATAAAAAATATAAAAGAAAAAAATATTATAAAAAATCTTTCTTCATCCAAAAGAAATGAGTTTAACAAATACAATAAAAATAATTCAATAACATTTGAAATAAATAATCTAAATGGAAAGCAATTCTATGAATTTCATGAAAAAAATCTTTTAAAAAAAAAAGAAAATGTTAAATACAGCAAACAAATATATGTAGACTTGATTGACAAATGTATTAAACAAAAACAAGGTTTCGTATTTAGTGCAACATTAGATAATAGTATTCTTGGTGCAATTTTTATAGTGCATGACAATATAAATTCATACTTACTTTTTACCACTTATAATACTCGAAATATATTGTCTTATATAATTATAAAATCAATTCTTTTTTTAAAAGATAAAGTAATTAATTATGATTTTGAAGGTGGAATGCACAACACGATGAATTACTACTATTCTTCGTTTGGATCCTCTTCAAGAGCATATTTAAATATTAAAAAAAATAAATCTATTTTTCTAAAGATAATTAAAAAAATTTCAGATTACGCAAATATACAATTTGTAAATTTTTAATTATTTGAGAAATAATCTAAATATTTTTTTATACCCTCTTTAGGTAAAATAAAAGATTTTTTATACCCAAATTTCCTTAATTTTTTTAAATTAGCTTTTGTCTCATTCTGATATGCGGTAAATAGGTCTAAGGGCATTTTAATATAGTGAATTTTTTTTTTATAATTATGATACTTAGCAATAATATTAAAAATTTTATTAAATGTTACAGATCTCCCAGTACCAACATTAACAATTCCTGATTTAAAATTTTTGTAAAACCAATAATTAATTTTTACGCAATCTTCAATGTAAACAAAATCCCTATTTTGCTCTCCATTTGCAAAGCCTTCATAGCCTCTGAATAGAGAAACTTTTTCATTATTCACGATTTTTTTGTTTAATTTATAAATTATGCTAGACATTCTACCCTTATTTTCTTCACCTGGACCATAAACATTGAAATATCTTAATCCAAGTAATTTTGCATTTTTATACACCTTCAAAATATTAAGAACATATAAATCAACTAATGTTTTAGAGATTGAATAGTAATTTGCTGGTAAAAAATTATATCCTTCTTTAAAATTATTTTTTTTTATACCATAAACAGAAGCTGAAGAGGCGTAAATTAATTTAATATTATTATTTACACAAAAATCTACTAATAACTTTGAGTAAATATAATTATCATGAATAACTTTTTCTAAATTTTTTTCAACAGTAGAAGAGTTGGCCCCCAAATGGAATATAACTTTTATTTTTTTTATTAAATTTTGATTATTATTAATTTTTTTTAAAAAAAATTTATTATCAACATAAGAATGGTATTTAAATTTTTTTATAAGATTTATATTTTTTTTTTTATCAACAAGTATAATATTAGTAATTCCTAAATTATTTAAAAAAAAAACAAGATTTCTTCCGATAAAACCGCAGGCTCCTGTTACTACTAACATTAAATATATTTGTTAATTTTTTTAGCCAAATTGGACGTAGATCGATTTTTTAACATTTTAATAAGAATAACTTTACCATTATTTTTCGTAATCGATAATGATCCAACTACTTCACTTTTATGATATTCCGAACCCTTTGTAATTATATGGGGTTTTAATTTTTGGTAAATATTTTTAGGAGTTAAAGAATTAAAAACAAGAATGTGGTCAATATAAATAATCGATTCTAAAACAGACAATCTATCTTTGATTTTATTAAAAGGTCTACTATTTCCCTTAAGTTTTTTTATTGATCTATCTGAATTAACTGCAACAACAAGGATATCTCCTAGTTTTTTTGACTCCTTAAATATTTTTATATGACCAGCATGAATAATATCAAAACATCCATTGGTCATTACAATTCTTTTATTTCTTTTTTTTAAATTAAAAAATTTTTTTTTTAGATTAAGAATATTAATTTTTTTTTTAATCACTTTAGTATTTTTTTCTAGAAAGTATTACTGATTTGATTTTAAGGGATTTATACTCGTACGATTGATTATAAATAGCTTGGGCAACCTCATCTGTAGTCATAAGATTCTCATAAGTTTTTCTATTTTGAGTAATCTTAGATTGCATAGCTCCAGGATAAATATTAACAAATGATATTCCTGTATTAGAAAATTCATATTCTAGAGAATCAAAAAATCCTTTAAGTCCATGTTTGGTTAAGCTGTAAATCGATTCGTTCGAACCACCATTTATGCCAGCTAAAGAATTAATATTAACTATTAATAATTCTCTTTTTTTTTTATTTAACAATACTTTTAATAACTTAATTATAAATAAAAGATTAACATCAAATAAATTTTTAACTTCTTTAATTGAAGTTTTTAAAAAGCTTTTGTTAAGATATTTTGCTGCATTATTTATTAAGATATTAATATTATTTTTATTTGATTTTATTAAAATTCTATTTATTGTACTATTTTTAGTTAAATCTCCATAAACCAATTCATATCTATGTAAAAAATTTAATAAAAAATTTTTTTGGGTAGAGTTTAATGAGGATTTGTTCCTGCAGTGTATAATAACTTTAAAGTTATTTTTTAAATAATATTGAACTAAGGACCATCCAAGACTTCCTGAGGCTCCTGTTATTAAAACAGCTCGCATTTTATATTATACAATTGGTAAGTCGTCTTTTTTAATGCAAATTATTGCTGGTTTTTTCATAATATGGGAATCTAACATCGCTTTTTCAGTCTCAAATTGGTTGTTTGGAAAATAAGAGACTATATTTTTAAAAACTGAAACAAGTCTTGGAGCATTCAAAGGTCTATGGGTGGGCCCATGTGATGGGTAGTCTGCATTTCCAATTAAGGTTACTGGTAAGCACTGTTCATCAATGTCTATCTTGATCTGCTCAAAAGGTCGTTCAATCAAAAATGGGGTAATAGAATAAACATAAGGTCTAAAACCTTCGGTTGCCATAGCGGCAGCTATAGTGATCATGGATTGTTCACATAATCCCATATTTATGTACCTATCAGGAAATCTTTGCTTGAACTCATCCATAGCCTGCTCAACATCACCTGTGATAAGTATTAAATTCTTATCTTTTTCAGCTAATTTAACTATTGTTTTTCCAAAAGCTCTTCTCATATAATTAATAATTATTGTTCTAATTCTGTAATTGCTTTGCTCATAAATTCAGCGTTAAGCCAATTAGCGTGCCATTTTGGTTGATTTTCCATAAAACTAACTCCTTTACCTTTTATAGTCTTTGCTATTATTAAATGAGGTTTATCTTTTTTAATTTTCATAGCATTTTTTAAAAAATCTAAGTCATGTCCGTCTCCTTCTGAAACAATCCAGCCTATTTTTCTTGCTACATCTCCTAAAGAATCTAAAGATAGAATGTCTTTAACAAAACCTGAGCCTTGAATTCCATTGAAGTCTACGATCGCTGTTAAATTATTTAATTTATGATGAGAGGCTATTAATAAGGACTCCCACGTAGTCCCTTCTTGGCACTCCCCATCTCCTACCAGAACATAAGTTTCGCCATTTTTATTCTTTAGTTTTTTTGCTAAAGCAACGCCCACTGCGGCTGGAAGACCATGGCCTTCGCTGCCTGTAGTCCAATGAACGCCGTTGTTTATATCTCTATGTGGGTGCCCTTCTAACAAGGGATCTAATCCTTTTTCTCTAAGCAAAACATAAAAACCCCAACAACCATGACCCTTACTCATTATAAATTTATCATCTGCTCCTAAAGTATGATCATACAATGATAATAAAATTTCCACGCATGAAAAGCTTCCTCCGTAATGATATCCTCCATTTGCACTTGATAATTTAATTATTTCTAATCTTAAATCTTTAGATCTTTTTCCAAGTTTCATTTTAAAATTTTATAAGAGCTTTGCTCTTAATTTTATTATTTTTAACTAATTCTATAGCTTTATTAATATCATTAATTTTAAAAATATCACTAACTAATTTTTCAAAATTATATTTTTTTGACTCTTCTAATTTTAAATATCTAAATATATCCTTATCTGGATTTGTCTTTCCTCCTAAACTATCAAATATATTTATTCCTTTAAAACCTCTAGATATGTTTTTAAAAGTAAGATCCTCGTTATATCTTGGCTGCCCAACTAAAATCAGCTTACCTTCCTCTGCACATAAAAAATAAGACTCGTTTATAATTTTTGTATTTCCAACAGTATCGATAATAACATCGGCTCCTTTTGATCCTAAAATTTTTTTTATCTGCTCGGTATAATTTTCTTTATTAATATTAATAGAATATACAGCTCCAAGCTCTTTTGAAAAATTCAATTTACTATCATCTATATCAACGGAAATAATGGGATGAGCGGAAACCATACTGCACGCCTTTACAAGACTTTGTCCTACGCTGCCTGCTCCTATAATTATTACTGACTGTCCAATTTTTATATTAGCTTCATTGTTTACCAAACCTAAGGCTGTTGTTAAAGCACAACCTAATAAGGCTGCTGTTTTAAAGGAAGCGTCTTTAGGTATAACAGTCAAACGATTTTCGGATATAACTGCCTCACTATTAAAAGTTGTTACTAAGCCTCCTCCAATCACCATATGCTTCTTTGTTTTGCTTTTGTATTTTGGAAACTCTGCTTGTATTCCTCTTGACTCTCTCCAGTGGAGAACAACGTGATCACCAATGTTGCATTTGGAAACTCCCGGTCCAATTTTTTTAATTATACCAGAGCCCTCGTGTCCTAATAAATGGGGTAAAAATTTATCCTCTCCTTTAAATCCAAATATTTCTTGTATTTGTCTGCCACAAATTCCACTATATTTTAATTCAACTAAAACCTGACCGTAATTTAGATCAGGTACAATTAATTCATGAAACTCTAAGGGTTCAGAAAGTTTTTCAAGAACAGCAGCTATCATAGTTTTTTAAAAAAATCTGAAAATTTATCAAAACTTATTGGTTGTGTTCCTATTAATGAAATTACATAAGCAGCACACCTATTTGATAATTTTAAAGATTCTTTCACTGTCAATCCACCTAAAATACCTGCGGCAAAACAAGCTATTATAGTATCGCCGGCTCCTGAAACGTCATAGACCTCTTTAGCAACTGATTTTAAATGATTAATATTCAAATTATTTACAAATGTTAGACCTTTTTCACCTCGTTTAATAATAATATTTTTAATTGAATATTCTTTAATAATTTTTTTTGCCGCAACAATGATTTCTTTATCAATATTTTCAAGATTAGGATATAAATTTCTAACTTCATTAAGGTTTGGCGTTATAAAAGTAGCGTAGGAGTAGGCACTATAATTATTAAATTTTTTTCTTGGGTCAATAATTGATATCTTTTTTTCATTATTAAATAAATCTATTGAGTATTTTATTAAATCGCTATTAAGTGATCCTTTTCCATAATCACTCACAAGTAATAAATCATATTCTTTGGCTAATTTTTTTATAATACTTTTAAATTTATTAATATTTCTATTAATAATCTTGAAATTTAATTCTTCATAATCAACTCTTAGTACATGCTGATTCTTTATCACAAATCTTTGTTTCAAAATTCCTTTAATATCTTTATCTTTTAAAAAGAAATCTGTTGATACGTTTCTACTTTTTAGAATATTAAGTATCATTTTTGAATTCGAATCTAAGCCTATTAAAGAAACTGGCATAACATTCATTTTTATATTTCTTAGATTTAGCAGAACATTGCCTGCTCCACCTAAACTAAAAATACTTTTTTCTGGATTAATAATAGGAACGGGCGCTTCCGGAGACAATCTACTTGAACTACCATAAATAAATTGATCTAAAAAAAAATCACCAAGCAATAATATTTTTTTTTTTTTTAAATTAATTAAAAATTTTTTAAAATTCATAAATTAAATTGGATAAAAATTATATATATCAGGTTTGTAATTTTTATTAGGATAATCTAATCCCTTAATAGGCAAAGAACCCTTAAATTCTTTAACATTTTTAACGAGATCTTTTCGCAGGAAACTTATCTCAAGAAGTTGTGGCATCGACTTTCCAAAAATATTTTTTTTGGGCAAAGAATTGTTAGCGCTTAAATGAAAAATGTAAAAATAGTTATTTATTTTCTTAAGGACTGTTTCATATTTATGAAATAACATTTTATTTATTTTTTTATAATTGTTTCTCGTAAATTCTCGAAAATATGGGGTTAATATTTTTTTTTGATCAATGTCATCTATGTCAAGAAAAAAAAAATGAAATTCACATACAATCTGTTGAAATCTTAACAAAGTATCATATTTTACATCATTAAAAACTTCCCACTCATCATACTCGATATCCATTTTTAAAAAATTATTATTAGAAATAAAAATTAATTGATCCAACGAAATAAATTTTTTAGATGGCTTATTTGATAAGCCCTTTTTAAAAAAATTCATTTTTTTACTAAAAGTTGGATATTTTTTTATAGTATGGTCATAAAGTTGAATTTGCTTTGGTGAAAAAATTTTTTCAAAACTTATTTCAAAATCAATATTATCTTCAACTCCGAAAGAATAAAAAAAATCAATATTTTTGCAATATTTTTTTAAGACTACATAACCCCCATCACTTTTTGAACCTAATCTAATTTTTTTCTCATTTAGATTATACATTTTCAGTTCACTAAACATATTTAATATTTAATATTTATTTTTTGATAAAAATTTCTTTTTTATATGAATAGACCAATTCTTTTTGTAAAAAATAGATTTATCGTCTACAAAAAAATCAAAACTTGGTTTGCCAAAATAAACCTTGTGGTATTTAACTTTCCAATTTTTTAATTGTTTTAAAGTTATATCTGATGCTAACTTTTTGGCAGCAATAGGATTGTCATTAGTCCTACCCATAAAGCGAGCTGTATAAATTTTAATATAATAGCCATTTTTATAAAGAAGGTTAATTACCGAAATATTTTTTTTTTTTGGTAAACTAGTAGAATAATGATTTTTTTTCGTTTTAGCAATTACACCGTCAAAATCAAAGCAAAAAACTTTTTTATATTTTTTTTTATTTGTAAACATTTTTAATTTTAAAAAAATCACATGTTATATCGAAAACTTCTTGGGCATCAATAGTTTCCATACATTTAAAATTATTTTGACAGTTTAAAAAGGCTTCTTTTTCAGATTTAAATTTAAACTGAGAGTTACTTATTGAGGAATAGCTTATTATGCATGGTGAACATTCTACGTTTTTACTAATAACTTTAGTATTTATTCCAAAAGGCATAACCTTGGTATTATCAGTGCAACCAAATAAGCCAATAGTTTTAACGTTAATTGCATTTGCCAAATGTACAATTCCGCTATCTAAACACACAATTCCCTTTGAAAAATACAATAAATTTACCAATTCTTTAAAATTAGTTTTCCCAACAAGATTATTAATATAAGGGGGAACAAAAAAATTTTTAAGAATATTTTTTTCCTTTATATCACCAATAATAACAATATTTATTTTAAGGTTATTATACAACTCTGCTAAATATAAAAATTTTTCTAAACTCCAGTTTTTGGGTGTTAAGTTTCCACTAGAAGATAACGGCTGAAAAACAATATAAGTTCTTTTCTTAAGTCCTAATTTTATTAAGATCTTTTCGTTAAAAATGTTTTTTTTAAGATTAAATTTATAGGAATTGTAATTATTAACATTGAAATTATTAATTTTATTTCTAAACATTAATTTCAAATTTTCTCTAATCTCATGGGAGCCTTTCTCAATATTAATCATTTGAACAGAATATTTATTATGATTTATAAAGTTATTAAATTTAATTAATGATTTATAAATAAATTTTACAAAAAAATTTGAATTATATTTAAAATCAGAATTATAAATTATATTTAATCTGCCAATAAAAAAAATTAATATTAATAAAAAATTATTAGGAGCAGAAGCTGGTCCTATAATAAATTCTTGATATTTTTTTTTATAAATTTGATAGTATAGATTTATTTTTCTTTTAAGGGATATTTTTTCAAAATTAATTAATTCTATTTTTTTTTTATAAACAAATTTTAAAAAATCTAAACCATGATATTTATTATTACCCACTATAGTAATTCTTAACTTCTGCTTTTCTAAAAATTTAATTGCATGGCACGTCAATATAAAATTACCCAAGCCAGTAAATTCTGTTAACAAAATTTTCATTAAATATAATCTAGAATTAAACTATATTATTTTTAAGCGGAATAAACACTCTTTCCGATTAGTAAATCAACAATTGACAAAAGAAAGATCTGATGAATATTTTCGACATAATTATATGCTTTTGAATCAACCCATAAATTTATATTTCCTAATTTTTTAAGAGGGTTGTTTTTATTATTACCGGTCAAAGTAATAGTGTTTATGCCCCTTTTTTTTGAAAATTTGCCTGCGTTAATAATATTTTTGGAACAGCCACTTGATGATATTAAAATAACAACATCAGATTTATCAGCATAAAAATCAATCGCTTTTTCAGCCCATTTTTCATAACCATAGTCGTTTGCAAAACATGTAATCAGGTCTGGTTCGTTAAAATTAACACATCTCAATCCAGCATTTTTTGTAATATCTACGCTAAAATGACTAGATATAGATGAGCTACCTCCGTTCCCAATTATTATTAATTTTCCGCCTTTTTTACTGCAATTTAAGAATGTATTTTTAATTTTAATTAGTTTGTCTGTATTTTCATCAAACGATTCTTTTAAAAGCTCTTGAAAATCTTTTTGGTATTTTTTTAAAAATAAAATTTCTTTCTTCATAAATTATTTTAACATGTGTAGAGCATATTTTATAAGTCTAATTTTATCTAATTTTAAACTATTGCTTATTGTTTCAACGCTTTGTGCGGCGGCTAAAGATCCTAAAAACATAGCAATTTTAATAGGAAATTTAATATATATTAAGAAGGACATAATTGATAACATTGTGTCACCAGCCCCTACTTTATCTACCACTTTACTTGCAAAAGCAGGACAATAAAAAAAGGAATTGTTTTTTTTTGAAAAATAAACTGATCCATTTTTACCTCTAGTCACAATGAGATGATCTATGTTTAAATCCTTAGAGATTCTTTTAATTAAGAGTTCTACTTTTAAATTTTTTTCTCTTAGCTCATGTCTCAACTCTCCTTCATTAATAATTAAAAAGTTTATATTTCTATATTTATTTATTGAATGATGGCCAATATTAAATGCGTTCAATTGAGAATTTAGAGATAAAAATTTTGATTTGTCACATATAAGTTTAGCTATTTTTTTTGAAATCAAGCCATGCCCATAATCTGAAACAATAATAATATTATTTTTTTTTATATTTTTATATATTATTTTTTTAAACCGAATTTCTTGATTATGATTTAGCAAATCATCATTTAAATTATAAACTCCCAATAGTTTATTATTAGTAATTTTATCTAAATATCTTACTTTTTCTATTGTAGGAGAAGCTTTTTTATATATTAGATTTAATGATATATTTTTGGATAATTTATTTCTGATAAACTTAAGATGTTTTCGATTATTTCCAATTGCACTAACAACAGTTACTTTTTGACAAAAACTTGATATATGATTTGCTATAGAGCCTGTTCCTCCCAAATATAATTTTTCATTTATAGGCCTAGTAACTAAATGATGTTCTTTGCCGGACTTTCCTACACTTTCACTAAAAATATATTTATCGATAATTATTTCGCCTATTACTAAAATTTTTAATTTTTCTATTTTTTTTAATAAATTATCAAATTCACTTTTGTCAAAATCTTTTCTTAAATTTTCTATAAATAAGGCCTGCTCCTTATTGTATGTGCCACCCAAGTCATTAATAATTTTGCTAGAACTAAAACTGATATCTTTTGTTATGACAACTTTTCCTTTATATTTTTTTACTTCAGCTATTTCTTTTTTGATTTCTCCTGTTAAATCTTTTTTTATATTCTTATAATCAGGTCCTTTACAATAAATATGAGGTTTAATTTTTTGAATTACATCTAAAGCATTATGCCTTGTATTTAAAACAACATAGTCAATAATACTTAAATTTGATAAAAAACTTAATCTCTGAATATCATTATAGTATGGTCTTCCTAAACCTTTATTAACAAACTTAGACGGTGTTACAGATACAACAAGTATATCTCCAAATTTTTTTGCAGAGTTAAAATAAAGTATATGCCCATAATGGATTAAATCAAAAACTCCGTGGCATAGAACGATTTTTTTTGCTTTTCTTTTTTGATCATTAATAATTAGTTCTATACTATTAAGATCTACAATCTTATTTATCACTTTTGCTTGTTTCTTATTTAATAAAATTTTAATTTATTCTATTTTTCTTTAGATACTTAAACCAGTCTTTTGTAACTATTTTGATTTTATTTTTATTCCAGAATGGTAAATTCTTATAAAATTCAATATTTTCCAGCATAATTCTTATACCTTTCTCTATTTTAATTTTAGGCTTCCAATTAATCGATTTACAAATTTTTTTAATATCTCCAAAAGTAATATCTGGTTCGCCGGGTCTTTTAGGTATATGAATTTTTTTTCCAGACATTAAACTAACAATTTTATTTATAGAAACTGTTTTTCCACTCCCGATATTGAAGATGCCGTATTTTACTCTTTTATTTATAGCCAATAAATATAGAGCTTCGCAAACATCGCTAACGTACGTGAAGTCTCTTTTTTGTTTTCCATTTCCAACTACTGTGAAAGGTTGATTAAAGTATTTTTGGGTCAAAAATACAGTAAACATTGAGCCATAACCTTTGCTGCCTCTAACTCTTGGACCATAAACATTAAAAAGTCTTGCGGAAATACAATTAATATCAAATAATTTACTAAATTTTAATATTAACTCTTCCCCTAAATATTTCGTTATAGCGTATGGATGAATTGGGGAACTAGGATATGTTTCTGGTGTTGGAAATTTTTTAGGAATACCGTAGCATGTCGATGAAGCTGTATAAATAATTTTTTTACATTTATATTTTTTTACAACATTAAAAATATTAAAAGTACTTACTATATTGGAATCAAAATATTTTTTATAATTCTTAATAGACGAAACTAATTCTGCAAGTCCCGCTAAATGAAATACGAGAGTAGCGTTTTTAAAAGCTTTTTCCCATTTTGAATTTTTTGATAAATCAAATTTATAAAATTTTGCTTTTTTATTCAGATTGGATTTGTTACCGGTGCTTAAATTATCGATTACTCTAACCTTAAAACCTTTATTTATTAAAAGATCAACAAGATGAGATCCTATAAATCCACATCCGCCTGTAACAACACAAATTTTATTTTTCATTTTAAATTATTGAGATAAACTTGTTATATACTTATCTAGCCAGAAAGGCGATATGATTGCCTTTGACAAAAAAATAGGATGAGTTTCAGGGAAAAGTTTCCTAAACTTTTCTTGATTAATTTTTTCGTATTTAGATAATTCTTCTTTATTTATTATAAATTTAATTAGTTCTTTAACACCATTCACTATTTCTTCAGAACTATTTTCTTCGGGTTTAATGAGTGATTTATCATATAATTCATTGGCTTGAAAATTATTGTAACCAATATGATTAATAATATTAAAATTATTCATACTTGGTTCAATAATTTTCCAACATTTATTTTTTAGTAATTTTTTTACACTTATAATTTGATCGTCAATCACATTCCTTATTAACTTGGGTATTATGACACCTCTGCTAACTGAAGGAAGTTGTCCTAAAGGAATTGCATTGTGCATTAATACCGGAACATTAAATAAATGAGGCAACCAAGCAATACCGGAGGATGGAACTATTGAAAATTTACAATTACTATGGATAAATAAATCAAACAAAGCTTTCTCTTTTTTTTTAAGATTCATTATATTTACAATTTTATTATCTTGAATCTCATTAATATTATAATGTCCCGCCCTAACTATAGAATAATTATTTTTCTGTAAATAGTTTATAGCTGGTCTGAGATTTTCAAATTCTGAATTTCTATATGTATTAAAATCTTTTGAAACTCCAATACTATTATAAAAATACTGATCTCTATTGCTTATTGAAACAAATTCTTTACTTAAATTAAAATTTAAGTTTTTTGCAATTCTAGCAATTATTTCGAATTGATTATGATTAAAATTAAGAGATATTTTAGTTTCATTTTTAAAAATAAAACAATTCTTAAGGCGATATCTAATAACTCTACTAGAAAAAAAACTAAATGAATGTTTTAAAATATTATAATAATAATTATTTCTATATATCTTTAGATTATTTTTCAGTAAATCAATAAAACTATTATTTACAACTTTTTTTTTTGATAAAAAAATTATTCTTGAGGGATCGATATGTTGCTTATTTGCTAATTCAATTATATATTTTGTAGAGGCGCTTAAAGATCCTATTTCTGATATTTCTAAAGCAACAAAAATATTATTTTTGAATTTTTTTTTTTTTATCAATTTAAATAATAAAAAAGAATTATAAATTTTTTTAAAAAAAAAATAAATTATAATAATGCAAAAATATAATAATATAATTATTTTTCTCATAAAAATAAAATTAAACTAAAGATTGGATAAATGGTAATTTTTTGCGACTAATTTAAAATTACTTTTTACGTCTAATTCCTTTATTTTCTTATAAATAGAATTGTTAATTTTGGAAACTTTAATCCAATTAGGAGGTAAATTTAGTCCGTCAAAATGATCATAGCCATTATTGCAAATATAAAGAATTGGAATAAAATTCTGAGATAGATTGAATAAAATACTAGTCGTGCTACCTAAAGCACATATACAATTTTTAATGTGTTCTTTGGAAAAATCTTTCACAAAGGAAATATTCAAATTTTTATTAAAATGATCATAATTTTCCATATCAGGTCTAATTTTAATTATAATTTGGTGATTCTTTTTATGAAAAAAACTTAAAATGTTATTAATTTTTCTAAAATTGCAAAAATGCTCGAATGGATAAAGAACAAAAGAATTTGAATTGTTCTTCTTAATTTTATAATTGTAATTATTGTTATTTATCCATCCAATGATTTTAATATTTTTTTTATCGTAAAAACTTCCATACTTTATAATAAAATCTCTGAAAATCTTATGATAGACATAAATTTTATCGAATATTATTGCATTTTTCTTGGAAATTAATTTGGTTCCAAAAATATTCATATGAAATCTAATATTAACGGAATGACATACAGCGATACATTCTACTTTGAGTAACTTAGCCGCTAATAACAAGCTAAAATTATCATATAAATTATCCGCAAGAATTATTTTTTTTGGTCTTAATAATTTGATTGCAAATATCCATATTTTGTAATTTTTAATTTTTTTCTTAGAGTCGGCTATAAACGCTTCATTAATATTATTACTTTTAAATTTAAAAGATTCTAAAGAAAAAGGTATTACTAATATAGAATTGGTATTTATTTTAAAATTTTGATACCTAAAATCCTTTAGAAATGATTTATCAACCCATATTTTATTTCTATTAACAAAAAAATTATAAAATAACCAAAAAATAAATAAAATATTTTTAATATTAAATTTAAAAAAATTGATTAAGTTTAAATTTCCATATAAATAATTCTTTACTCTTCCATATCCATCAATTTTGTAATTACTGCTGTTAATAGATCTTGAAACTTTTATATTAAATTTATTCTTTACAAAAAAATTTTTGTATTTAATAAACTGATAACAATATTGCCAAAAAAAATCTTCTAACGCTACAGATAAAATATTAAACTTGTCGATAAATATATATCTGTGATTATTTTTTTTTTTTAAAATGGAAAAAATAATTTTTTCAAATAGTCTAAAAGATTTACGAGCTGAGTAAATAGGAGGAGTTATTCTTTTCTTATAGAATATTTTTTCATCATCAGAATAAATTATTTTCTCACTAAAAATATTATAAGCCACTTTTAATAATTTTTTTTACTCTTCGTAAATCCTTAATCGTATCAACTGGGAAAGTTTCTTTTTTAATTTTTATCATTTTTATTTTAATGTCGTTTTCTATCAATCTGTTCATATCTACTGATTCTGTCTTTTCTAAAAAAGTAGGACTAATTTTATTATACCAATCTAAAAATTTTCTCCTAAATGGTATTATACAAACTTGCTTAAAGCCTATAAATTTTTTTTTATTTGAAAAAGGAATTGGACTTCTTGAAAAATATATCGCATTCATATTCTTATTAAATATTACTTTTACGCAGTTTTTATCATAAAAATCTTTTTTATTTTTTATTCTGGTACACAAATTAGAAATTTGGATTGATCGATCATTTAACATCGGCTTTATTGAACTATTAATCATCGACTCTGTCACCATAGGCTCATCACCTTGAACCATTATAACTATATCAAAAAAAAGTTTTTCTGTTTTTTCAACTATTTTTATAGCTTCGGCACACCTATCAGAAGCCCTTGTGTGGGATTTTTTAGTCATCACAACGTTTCCGTCTATACCTTTAATATGATTAAAGATTTCTTTATCACAGGTTGCGACCACTACCATCTTAAGAATATTAACTTTAGAAAGAATTTTATATATTCTTTCAATCATTGGTATGCCGTTTATTTTTTGCATAGGCTTTCCGTAAAATCTTGAGCTACCCATTCTAGCTGGAATTATTGCTATAATATTTTGTTTCATTTTAAATTACTAAGCGAAGATCTTATTAAAACGCTATCCATCGAAAATGCTAAAAAGTTATATCCTTGATTCTTTTTTTTGCTTAGCTCAGAAAAATCTGGATTAATTATGTGAATTCCAAATGCGCATTTTTTTTTAATACATTTTTGCCTAATCATTTTTAATGCATTTAAAAAAATTTTTGATTTAAATTTTCCAGTTACTCCTAACGATGCCGATAAATCATAAGGACCAATAAAAATTCCATCTAAATATTTAGTTGATAAAATTTCATCAATATTGGTTAAGGCAGATTTATTTTCAATCATGGCTATAATTAAAGGTCTAAATGTTAGATTTTTTTTTAAAGACCTGCCAAAGCCATTAGATCTGGAAAAACCAACACCTCTATTTCCTAACGGAGGATAAAAAGATCTTGATATAACTTTTTCCAAATCTTTTCTATTATCAATCATTGGTATAATAAAACCCCTTATACCAGCATCTAATATTTCGCTTAGGTTTTCTTGATTCTTATTTGACAGTCTTACTATAGGAATTTTTTTAAATTTTTCTATCGCTCTTATAATATTGGAAAAATCAACTCCTAAAAAATTACCATGTTCCAAATCAAGAGTAATCCAATCAAACTTTTTAACTGCACAAAATAGTTCAGCAATATCACTTGATGGTATTTGCATCCAGGCACCAATACTAGGTTTGTTGCTTTTAATTTTTTTTCTTATACTGTCTAAATTGTCTCTCATGTTATGGATATGTAAAAAGATATAATTTATCTTGAGGTTTTAATTTTGTAACTATTAAATCTTTTTTTTTTAATAAAATTTTTTTTATCATTTCTTTTTTATTTCTTCTAGAAGCAATTAGCATAATTTCTCTAGATTTATTTAGTAATTTTAAACTCATTGTAACTCTTTTATGAGGATATACTGGTGAATTTTCAATAAAATAACAACTATGATCTTGTTTGTAAGCATTAGAGAATATACTTGCAACATGTCCATCGTTTCCAAAACCTAAAATAGACAAATGAAAGAATTTTACTTTTAATTTTTTTTTATATTCTTTTAAGGATTTGTATGAAATTATTTTTTTCTTATAGTAAATAAAATTTTTTTTTTTAAATATAATTTTACTAAAAAAATTTTTTTTTAAAAATTCGTCATTTCGTAAATTATCATTTTTAATAATACGATCATCACTTAAAAAAAACTTCCAATTAACAAAATTTATTTTTAACTTATGCAAATTTTTAATTATTGATTTTGTAGAACTGCCGCCACTAATTACAAAATTAATAAATTTTGAACTATCGTTAACATTTATAATTTTATTAAAAATAAAATTAACCATATTTTTTTCAGTACTAAAATTTTTAAGATAAATTTTTTTAGTGAGTGACACCGTGTAATTATTATTTTTTTATAATGTTTAATGAATTTATGAGATCAGTTAATCTATGATTAAAACTATATGTTTTCTTTGGAAAAATTTTTATTTCTTTTTTAAATTTATACAAACTTGGAGAGTTTATGTAATGACCAATTAGGTTATTCTTTTTAAAAATATTTGGCTTATCAATTTCTAAATAGTTTTTAATAATTTTAAGAAGTTCCAAGATCTTTATTTTCTTTTTTCCTAAAATGGCAACATTTTTATTAATAAAATTATTTTTTAAAATATCTACGCTTATCCTTGCTGCATCATCAGCATGAATATAGTTCCGGGAGGATTTTTCACTACCAAAATAACAAACCCTTTTTTTTTTAAGAGCATATTCTATAACTCTTCTAACTCCATTATTGGAATCTGATCTTAATCCAAACAAAGAACCATATCTTAAAATTGTATATTTTAATTTATACAGCTTAGAAAACTCTTCTATGTAATCTTCTGCGGCTCTTTTGCTGCTTTTATAGAATCCTCCTTCATTGCTATTAGCATAAATGGTGCTAGCAAAAATAAATCTTTTTGTCTTAAACTTCACACATAAATTTAATAACTTTACGGTGCCTAACACATTATACTTTACTGTATCAATAGGGTTGTGGAGCGCCTTGTCCAAATCTGCTAAAGCCGCAAAATGAAAAATAATTTTATTTCTTCTAACTAAATTTTTTAAAGATTTGCTTTTTAATAAATCTCCAACTACCATTTTTTGATTTTTTGATATCCACTTAGAATTAACATTGTCAAAAATAGTTACTTTATGCCCTCTTTTTGTAAGCTCATCTGCTATATGAGAACCTAAAAAACCACTTCCTCCCGTAACTAAACATTTCATTTTATTAAATATTTTTTATTAAATTATGGAAAACCTTATCGTTACATCTTGCTACGCTTTGCTCTGTATTAAAAGCATTGTGCGAACTTAAAAAACAATTTTTAAATTTTAGCAATTTTGATTTTTTGTTTATTGGCTCTTTCTCAAAAACATCCAATCCAAAAGCAGATATCTTATTTTTTTTCATTGCCTCAACTAACGCTGTTTCTGAAATAATTGACCCTCTTGCAATATTTATTATTACGGGTTTCTTTTTTAAATACTTTAGGATTTTTTTATTAAACAAATGATAACTTGTTTTATTCAAATCAGTTGAAAATATTATAACATCTGATTCTAAATATATTTTCTTAATATCGGTTGATATATAACCTATTCTTCTAGCTAATTTTTTTCTTTGTTCATCAACATCATTTATTAAAATTTTAAATCCGAGACTTTTGGCATAAAAAGCAATCTCTTTGCCAATTTTACCAAATCCCACTACACCTAATTTTTTATCTTTTATAGATTGCCCTGTAAATTTTTCCCATTTACCAAAAGTTGTAGAGTTATAAGAGTCTATAATATTTCTTAGCAGGCTTAAGGTAATAGTTAAGGCGTAAATAGCAACTTCATGAGTAAATGCTGCTGGTACATTACAAACTTTGATTCCTTTTTGTTGCGCATATTTTTTATCAATAGAATCTATTCCCGTTCCCCACTTGGAGATTACTTTTAAATTTTTAGCTTTATCTAGGACTTTTTTTGTTATTTGATCGTCACCACAAATTATTCCATCGTAGGGCTCAATTATTTTTAAGAGTTTTTTTTCTGAAATAGCCTGTTTGTCTAAAAAAAACCTATAAGTGATCTTTTTTTTTTTAAATTTTTTTTTAAAAAGATGAATATTATCAGAAAAGTAACTCCATGTTATTAGAACTTTTTTATTTTTCATGACTTATATTATTTTTTTTAGGAAAATTAACTGATTAACATAAATAATTTGATATTTTTTTTTGTGTTTTTCAAGAAACTTATTTATTCCATAAATTGGATCTTGTTTGTTTTTGTAAAGCTTCCAAAAATAGTCATCGAAAATCAAATAACCATCCTTAGTTAAAAATTTATCTGCGTTAATTGCATCAATATAAACATCTTTGGCTTTATGGGAACCATCGATATATATTATATTATAAAAATCTTTTGTTTTCTTAAAAAAATCTGAACTAAGACTTTTGATTTTTTTCAATCTTTTTTGTAGTTTTAGATTAAAATCAAAATTTTTTTCAACTAAAAAAAAATTTTTTGTAGAAGGTTGTTCTTCAGAGCCTTTAAAGGTATCAACGCACGTTAATTTTGCAGCAGGAAAATATTTAATCCAGTATAAAGCACTATATCCCTCGTAACATCCTATTTCCAATATAGAAATTTTTTTATTAAAGAAATCATTTAAAATTTTATTAAAAAAAAAAATATTTTTTGTAAACCATTTTTCAGTTATTTTTTTTTTGCTACATAAAATATTTTCATATTTTTTATTTGTTGCATTGATTTTTTTTATATTAAATAAATAAAATAAAAAAAATTTTAGATATTGATATTTTATACTTAGTAAAGATCTAGATTTGTATAAAGATAAAAAATTTAATAATAATTGAAAAATCATTTTATAAGATTATAATTAATACGATGTTTGTAAAATTAATCACGTCTAAGATCAAGACCGCTTTTATATTGGCGCTTTTAAAATCTGGATTTAAACTTACTCTATCGACAACATCATTGGGATATAAAATGAAATTTAAAGTTAGCAATATATTTGAATATTACTCGCGATTTAAATTACCTTTTATTTCTGAGCCTCTATTAATTGAATGGATTAATAACTACATACAGCCTAACGACTGCGTATATGATATTGGGAGCAACGTAGGAAATTACAGTGTTTTGATTGCAAAAAAAATAGAAAACAAAAAAGGTCTTGGTGGCATCTATGCTTTTGAGCCAAATTACTTAAACTTTCTAAAACTAAAAGAGAATATAATAATTAATAAATTAGATTATTATATAAATCCTTTCCTGATCGGACTGGGTACAAATGAAATATCCTATTATCAAGAAAATTCTAAGAATTTAATTGGTGGTAGTGGTAAAATTTCTTTTCAAAAAAATGATAATTGTATAATGAGCTTAAATATAGAAACACTTCTAAACCTTAAAAATATTCACTCTCCCAATCATATCAAAATTGATATTGATTTTAATACTGAGAAACTATTTGAACAAGCAAGTTTTTTAAAAATTCCTAGTTTAAAAACTATTTATATTGAAATAGATCATTCAATTAAAGATGTGATAACAAAAAAATTTAATGAAAATAATTTTTATTTAAAAAGTACCGCGCCTTCTTCTGTTAATGATTCTAATTACTTATTTATAAAAGAATAAAATTTCACTGAATATTCGTTATTAAAAAATGTTTTGCGATCTATGTTTAATCTGATTACTTAGTGGGGCTTTGTTCTTTATATTTAATATTTTTTTTAAAAAAATTTTTTCGTTTTTATTTCTTTTAAAATCATAAACTAAATCTATAATTTTATGTGCATGAAAAGCAAAATAATGCCTGAACACTTCGTGAGATTGTATAAATAAATTCATTAATAATTTTTTGTTTTTTGGAAATTTTACTTTTAAACTTTTATAGTTATTTTGTGATAAAATATGTATTCCATTAAAATGTCCTTTTAATAAGAGGTCTTTGCGTTTTGAATTTACAATATGTGACTTAGTATACTTTTGAAAAATGAGACTAAAATTTTTATGAGTATCTAAAAAATCTTTTGTGGCCTGTCTTACATGAAAATAGTTGGCGTCATCAATTACAATACTTCCATTACGGTGCAATAATTTTTCATATTTTAGCAATGCGATTAATTGTGATCTGTAGTCATGCGCTGCATCAACAAACAAAACGCCTATTTTCCAATTCGGACTCTGTTTGCCCCCCCCCTTTTTTTTTCTAAATATTTTTAAATTTTTTACAGCAACTTCAAAATCTGATTTGATAATTTCAATATTTTTAATATTTTTAATTTTTATTTTTTTTTTAATCTCTTTTAAATTTTTTCTATTTGTGTCAAATAAAGAAAAGTTATCAATGCCTATGCAGATAATTTTTGGGTTTCGTAATGCCTGATAAATAAGATGATCCCCCTTAAAAATACCAATTTCTACATAGGGTCTATTCTTCCCGCAGCGACTTGATATCTCTTTGCTAATTAATTTGGCATTTTTTAAACCATATAAAAGCATTCAACATCATAAATTATATTAAATTTGACAAACTGTAAAACATTGTAATTTGTATCTAAAATTTTTTCAGTGCATAAATCAAGCCAATTGAGCTATTAGTAACGGTAAGCTTAACGTGTTACCACGCTTCCACACCCGTCCTATCAACGTCGTAGTCTACG
>Ga0114980_10000123_pt1 | contig 49575 bp, 50 predicted proteins | sample S_140806_EF_Meta_FD_87018 | JGI IMG/M metagenome (GOLD analysis project Ga0114980, IMG submission 87018) | Freshwater microbial communities from Lake Simoncouche, Canada to study carbon cycling - S_140806_EF_MetaG | ecosystem: Environmental > Aquatic > Freshwater > Lake | place: Lake...
ATGGAAAACAGGTCAAGTAAGTCTTTGTAAATCTTTGGGGGCAATAATGCGGGCAATTGCATTTTTTAAGCGTTACCTCACGCGTAACAGCGTCGTCTCCGGCTTATAGGGCGACTCTTCTTTATACTCAGTAAATGACAGATTACCGTTGGTTGATATACGCATTGATCTCTGCAGTAGCCGCTTCTCTTGTGGCGATTTTTGGAAAAGTTGGTTTGAGCGGAGATAACGGAATTGATTCCACGGTAGCGACAACAATTAGAAGTCTTGTCATGACTGGATTTCTAGTTGGCGTTCTTGTTATCTCTGGATTAAGCACAAAGGTATTACATGTCAGAGGATGGCCTCTATTTTGGATAGCTGCCTCTGGTATTGCAGGTGCTGTCTCCTGGCTCTTCTATTTCAAAGCTATTCAAATTGGAAGCATCTCTAAAATTGCTCCAATAGATAAGCTCAGCATGCCACTTGCCGTAATTTTGGCGGTAATTATTCTCAATGAGAGATATTCAAAAGTAAATTGGCTTGGCTTGATTCTGATAGTAATCGGGGCATTTCTTGCAGCGGTAAGCTGATTATTGGCAGGCCGTCTCTGGCTTATAGGGCGACTCTTCTTTACTTAGTAAGATAGAGAGATGAAAAAGTCACTTTTGATTCTCATTTCAGGTCCATATATGTCTGGAACAAATGGTGACGAATCTGCGATCGCGAAGAATTTGAAGGCCATGGAAGATTACGCACTTCCTATTTTTTCAAAAGGACATCTTGCTGTTGTAGGCGAATGGCTTGCTTGGCCTGTGATCCGACAGGCTGGCGGTGACTCGCATTCATCGGAGCAGTTCACCGAGTATCAATACCCAGTTGCGCATAGGCTTTTAGAGAAATGTGATGCGATATTGCGAATCCCTGGTGAATCCAGAGGTGCGGATCTAGAAATGGGCAAGGCAAGAGATTTGGGAAAAATCATTTTCAATAGCCTTGAAGAAATTCCAACTTTGAATTCTGGCATATAAGAAGGATCTTCAATTAAGATTTGCAGATGAAATTTTTAATCTCTGTTATTGATGACCTTTCAAATTCAGGAACTCCTGATGAAATGGTTGAGATCAATAAATTCAACGACGAACTTCGCGCCAATGGGCAATGGATTTTTGCCTGGGGTTTGCAGGCGCCGGGGACCGCGACTGTTATTGATAATCGCAATGGGGCAAACCTTGAAACAGGAAAACCGCTTTTCGATGCTAAAGAGCATTACAGCGGATTGTGGTTAATTGAAGCCGCCGATGCATCTACCGCCCGCGAGTTAGCTTTTAAAGCCTCGAAGGCATGCAACAGAAAAGTTGAACTTCGCCCGCTTCACTAATTTGGTTAGTTTTACTTATCTGGATTAGGAACCGTTACGTCGCGCACAAATGCTTCAAGATCATTTACTGATTGCAGGAATCCACGCAGCGTGCGAAGAGTGGCGCCGAAGTTTGTGAATTCCTCAACCTTTAGGCCGTCTGCGTCATACATCTTGCGGAATTCAGGCAAGTTATCAAGCATCGTCTGCAATATGCGCGGGTCAACTGGTTCATCGATGCTATTTGGATTTGGCATGATTCCAGCCTTATTGATCTTTACCTGCCAGCCGTAAGGGGGAGAGATGACGCAATCTCCACCAATAATCTGGCTCCAGTGCATGTGATTACGAAAAGCTGCAGAAAGCAAGCGGGTGCGATATCCGCGCTCCTTATAAATCTTATGTGCGTTCTTGAATACGGCAACGCCGGCCCATTCCATGATTCCCGGATCGATCATTACGCCAGCTTTTTCAGCAGAGACTTTTACCCAGTCATCTACGCGACCAACCATGATTGTGCAGACTGGTCCCATCTGTGAAATATCTAAACCTTCGGCTTCGCGACGCTTTAGCCCGCGTTCGATTGCTTCGGCAACTGCAATTGTTTGTGCGACTGAAAATGAAACCGTAGCGTTAAGGCTTACGCCTGCATAAGTGGCTTCTTCGAAAGCGCTGATCGCCTCTGACGTTACGGGAATTTTTACAATTATGTTCTTAGCAAGTTTAGAGAATTCAGTTGCTTGCTCGGTAAGTGCCTTGGCATCTCGGAAATTTCTTGGGTCAGTCTGGATAGAAAGTCGTCCGTTGCGCCCGTTGTATTTTTCGAACTCTGGTTCGAGAATCTTTGCTGCGTTAAGTGAAAGCTCTTTCACCATCGCCCAGCCGATCGCATCATCGGTAGCCGCTGGGTTTGCCTTGGCGTATTCCTTAATGCGGCCAACCCAATGATCTTTGTCGGCCTTAATCGCACTAAGTGCGATGACCGGGTTGCATGTTGCTCCGACAATTCCCCAGGTGAGGGCATCTTTTAACTCTTTCGGATCTGCCGAGTCATTCCACAGAACAGTTGGGGAATTCTCTTTCATAAACAAGAAAGGGGACTGCGACATTTTTCCTCCGTTGAGCGTTGCTTAGTAAGGGTAACCCTAATTGCTGCTGAGGTTTTAGTAAACCCGCGCAATGTCTAATTTCCCAAATTCAATGATGAGCGCTTAGGAGATAATTAAATTTAGACCCACAGCAGCTGCCGTTACAAGAGTGATCTTCTGAAATAGTTCCAGATTAATTTTATTTACCAATTTTCTTCCCAAAATTGCGCCGACAGGTACTGCAGGTAATGCTGGAAATATGTAGTAAAACGATTGGAAATCAAGAAGACCAAGCCCTAAAGTAAATGGCAACTTAAAGATGTTGATAATGAAGAAAAACCAAGCGGTATTTCCTAGGAAATTCATAACTGAGTTACGACGCATGAGTAAATAGATACTCATAGGTGGCCCACCCGAGTTAGCCACCATGCTCATGAAGCCGGCCATTGACCCTAATACGATGCGAAGTGGTTTCGGATAGCGCAGACTTATATCTAATTCTCGCTTTTGCAGACGCTGGCTTATTGGATAGAAACCAACCAATAGAAGAACTATCCAACCAATGGTCTTCTTAAGTGACTCATCTGAAGAATGCGATAGGAAATATGCTCCAACAATTACGCCGGCGATCACGGGCCAAATCAATTTTTGAAGCATTTTCCACTCAACATGCTTTTTATACACGCCAATTGCAAAGAGGTCTCCAACGATTAAAAGAACTAAAAACACTCCAGTTGATTCCTTGGCCGGCATAATTGTTGCTAAAAGCGCTGCATTTACCATGCCGATTCCACCGATTGCCGTCTTTGATAAACCAATCAAAAAGCCGATTAATACCAAGAGAAGAATAAGACTCAAGCTCATAATGAATTGAGTCTATTGGTTTACTGCTTATTTACTCTCGAGCAACCACTTCTTGCGTTCGCGTTCTGGCAATTTTTCAATTGAGTATCTAAGCGCGGTTCTAGGCATCTGGCTTGCATATTGCCTTAGGAAAGAGCGAAGCAAGTGCGGGTCACGTTTGCCCATTTCGCGCAGCATCCAGCCAACTGCTTTATGAATCAAATCATGCTGGTCGCTTAGCAGTCGCTCGGCTATCTCATAAGTTGGTTCCAGTTCGCCGGCGCGTAAAAAAGCAAAGGTAAAGATCATTGAGACGCGACGTTCCCATAGGGAATCGCTTTTAGAGAGTTTTTTAAGAAGAGGCATTGGGTTCTTAGTTGTGACCAAATATTGGCCGATTGTGGGCGCAGATACATCTACAAGGTCCCAATTGTTTATTCGGTCTTTATGCAACTGATCAATATAGAAGTCAAAAGCCTTCTTTTTCTGAGCGGAATCTTTACTTTTCTTAAATTGGTTGCAGAGAATAATTAAGCCGCAAAGTCTGGCTTCATGGAAATCTGATTTTGTTAACTTCTCGATTTCAGTAAACGTTAAATCTGAGTAAATTCGCGCGATAATTCGAGTTTCGGGGACAGTGACGCCCAGGAAAACATCCCCATGACCGTATTCACCATTGCCAGTCTTAAAGAATCGTTGCATCTCAATAGCCTTGCTGGAGCTGGCAATTGATCTGATCTCGACTAGGACGCTAACTGCGCTCATGTCTTCAGTGTATTCGCTATTCTTTTCACCAATGCAGGATGGACAGCCGAGAAAGAGGAATTAATGCTTGAAGCGATCTTTCTAGGCATATTGCAAGGTTTAACGGAATTCCTTCCAATCTCATCTAGCGCGCACATTCGCATTGCCGGAGAGTTATTTGGAACCAATCAAGACCCAGGCGCAACTTTTACGGCAATCACACAAATTGGAACCGAATTAGCAGTCTTAATCTATTTTAGGAAAGATATTTTGCGCATCGCGATGGCGTGGATCAATCAGATTTCACGTCGCAAGCTACAAGGTGACGAAGTACGCGATGCTCGTATGGGTTGGCTGATTATTGTCGGATCGTTGCCCATCGTTGTATTGGGTTACCTTGGCCAAGATTTGATTCGTGATAATTTCCGTTCACTCTGGTTGATCGCCATCGTTTTAATTGCCTTCGGTGTTGTTCTAGGAATTGCGGACAAATATGGAAAAGTAGAACGTCAGCTGCATGAGTTAACGCCAGCCCACGGAATTCTTTATGGCTTGGCACAATCACTCGCCCTTGTGCCAGGTGTATCTCGCTCTGGTGCAACTATTGCGATGGGGCGCCTTCTTGGTTATAGCCGTGAAGCGGCGCTTCGTTATTCATTCCTTTTAGCACTTCCTGCAGTATTCGGCAGCGGCTTGTACGAATTAAAAGGTGCAATTGGCGAGACATCTGCAACTCAGGTTTTCTCATTACCCGAAACCTTGGTCGCCACTGTCATTGCTTTCGTAATTGGCTATGCCGTAATCGCGTGGATTCTAAAATATGTAACAACCAAGAGTTTTGCACCTTTTATTGCCTACCGAATTGGATTGGGATCGTTGCTCTTAATCGCGCTTGCAACTGGCGCAATAAATTAGTTTTAGTTTGAGTGTTGAGTAAAGTAATGATTAACGATTCCGTCTATTAACGCGTTCCAATCATCCTCAGAAACTCTGTTTGGACTAAAATCATCTACTAACTTGCCTAATGTATAAGCCTGGATAAATACGGCTAGGGCGCGAGGATTTAAATCTTTACGAAACCATCCTTTTTCGATTACTTCTCGGCATAAATCTTCCAGTAAAGAGGTAAGTCGATCAGTTTCTGTGGCCAGAGCTTTTTGAAAACGTAAATTGCCTTCTGCATTTGCAAGCGCGCGAGCACGTTCTAGGCGAAATTTGGAAAGATCATGGGCCTGGGTCGCCTTTGTAATGGCAGAAAGTGTTTTGCGAAGCTCATCGATGTTCTTTGCCTTGGGTAAAATGTTGGTCATTACATCAATTGAAATACTTATCCATTTTGAGTAGCGGGCCACTTGCGCAGATTCAACAAGTTCTCCGAGATCTTCAAAGTGATGATACAGAGAACCTTTAGAGATGCCAGAAATTTCTAAAACTTTATCAGCCTGAATATCATCAGGCTTGTTCGTTTCTAGCATTTCTACGACCGTCTCGACGAGAATGGCTTTTGTCGGATGCATCGTGGCTCTAGACATAGGCCAATCTTAGCCATTTAACTTAAAGGAATTGAATAAGTTCGCTACGATAATTTCATGAGCGCAAATTGGTCCGGCACTGTCACCTTCGGTGATTCCAAGACATTTGCTCTGGCTTCGACTGCTGAATTAGCAGAAATTATCGCAACCAACCCAAAGGTGCGAGCAAGGGGCAGCGCTCATTGTTTCAATGCAATTGCGGATACTGATGCAATTTCAGTTACCTTTGAAAACTTGCCGCAAGAACTGGTAATCGATAAAGAGAAACAGATAGTTACCGTTTCCGCAGGAATCAAATATGGGGAATTGGCCGTGGCACTGGAAAAGCGAGGCTGGGCTCTGCACAACATGGCATCGCTTCCACATATTTCAGTGGCAGGTGCAATCGCAACAGCAACACATGGTTCTGGTATTGGAAATGGAAATCTAGCTACAGCAGTTCGTGGATTAGAGATTGTTCTGCCTGATGGAAGTATTAAGAAAATAAATTCGGAGAACCCTGATTTTGCTGGATATGTAGTCGGACTAGGTCTTGCTGGAATAGTTGCAAAGGTAGATTTAGCGATCGAACCAACTTTTAACATTGAGCAAACTGTTTATCGGGCAATGTCACGCGAAACGTATGCTGCAAATCTTGATGAAATCATGTCACTTGCCTACAGCGTAAGTTATTTCACCACATGGGCTGCAGCCGGCGGGGGAGAAGTTTGGGCAAAGTTTCGCAGCGGTTCTGTCGCACCCGAAAATCTCTTTGAAGCGTATCCCGCAACATCTAATCGTCATCCATTGCCGGGACTTAATCCAGAACCATGCACAGAACAGATGGCTGTTAGCGGCCCTTGGCACTTGCGATTGCCGCACTTTAAAATGGAATTCACACCTAGTGCGGGCGATGAGATTCAAAGTGAGTTCTTTGTTGACCGCAAAGATGCCCCAGCCGCGATTGCCGCCCTTGAGAAAATCGCACCTCAAATTAATGAAATTTTGTGGGTTACTGAAATACGTGCGATCGCTGCAGATGAGCTTTGGATGAGTCCGCATTATCAGCGAGATTCAATTGGAATTCACTTCACCTGGAAGAAAGTCGATGCCGTGTATGAGTTTGTAAAGGTTGTGGAAGCGGTTTTGGCGCCGTTTAATTATCGCCCGCACATGGGAAAAGTCTATTCAGCATCCCCAGAATATATTCGTTCGGTTATGCCAAAGATGAGCGAATTTGTACGGTTAGTAAAAGAGATTGACCCGATGAATAAATTTGGAAATGCAATGACCGACAATATATTGGGGCGTTAAATCTCTAACTTGTAGCCAAGACCACGAATAGTGTGGATGATTGTTGGATTTGCCGGATCTGCTTCAACTTTTGCACGAAGGCGCTTGATGTGAACATCGAGAGTCTTGGTGTCTCCAAAGTAATCATTTCCCCAAACGCGGTCAATTAACTGGGTGCGAGTTAATACGCGCCCGCTGTTGCGCATTAAGTACTCCAGTAATTCAAATTCTTTGAGCGGGAAAGTCACGGCAATCGAATTGACGGTGACATGGTGCTTATCTAAATCCATGCGGATTGGTCCGGCAGTTAGCTCTTGATTTTCATCGTAATTAGATTGATCACCAGAGTTGCGACGCATTACTGCTTTGATGCGCGCCAGTAGTTCGCGAGATGAGTAAGGCTTGGTTACGTAATCATCAGCGCCGAGTTCTAGTCCAACCACCTTATCGATCTCAGAATCTTTAGCAGTCAACATGATTATTGGAACTTGTGATGTGCTGCGGATAACGCGACAGACTTCGGTACCTGAAACTTCAGGAATCATTAAATCTAAAAGAATTAAGTCCGGCGAGAATGAATTGAAAGAATCGATGGCTTCTTTTCCATTAACTGCTACTTGAACTTCATAACTCTCTTTCTTGAGCAGGTAAGCCAGTGAATCAGAGAAAGAGATTTCATCTTCGACTATAAGTACTTTGGTCATTTGTGATCCTCTATTGATTCGTGGATTGGAAGGCGAATAGTGAAAGTGCTACCCACGTTTTCAGAACTCCACACGGAAATTTCGCCACCGTGCTTTGCAACAATATGTTTTACGATAGAAAGACCGAGTCCAGTGCCACCGGTTTCGCGTGAACGTGCCGGATCAACGCGATAGAAGCGTTCGAAAATTCTTTCGACTTCGGCTTCTGGAATACCGATTCCTTGATCTGAAACTGCGATAGAAATGATGCCATTTTCGGCAGATGTGCTCACCGAAACTTTTGTTCCTGCGGGTGAGTAGTTAATGGCATTCTCGATCAGATTATTTACAGCCATAGTCATTTGATCGTGGTCACCTTGAATATAAGTATCTTTTGATTCCTGGAAGAACAAGCTAATTTTTCGGGCATCTGCCGTTGTGCGGCACTGATCAAGAGCCTCTTTAATCAAATCTGATGCGAGAAGCACTTCGGCCTCGTGCAACGGATCAGAATCTTGAACTCGTGAAAGTTGGATAATTTCTTGCACAAGATCAGTCAGGCGTTTTGCTTCGATCTGCATGCGAGAGGCAAATTTAGTAACCGACTCTGAATCATCTTTAGCCTCCATCACCGCTTCACTTAGCAGAGAGAGCGCGCCAATCGGAGTCTTTAGTTCGTGTGAAATATTTGCCACAAAATCACGACGAACTTCATGTACACGTTGTGCTTCACTTTCATCGCGCAACATAACCAAGACGAGTTCACCTTCAGAAAGTGGAATTACATTTACCGTAATCTCGCGTTTACCTTCACCAATTGGACCGCGCGCAATTTCAATTGTTCCAGTTTGTTTCACATTTGTGCGGCGAACTACGCGAATTGACGCCAGAAGTTCTTCGCTTTGGATTCGGCCATCGCGCAATATTCCGAGCTTTTCTGCCTCAGGATTGGCAAAGATTGCGATCTCACCTGGGGCGATAATCAGGCTCGCGCCATCGAGTTGATTGAGGGTATTGAGCAAGAGCATAGGTAAGTCACGCCTTTCTTCGGCATTTATACCCTTCTCGCGGCGCCACATATGTAAAGCCTAGCCCCATGTCGCACCAGTTCACCGTCCGTTCACTCAATGGATTGACTCCATTCAGCCGGTGCGCCTAGCGTGCGGGTATGCCTCTAATCCGATCCGTATTCCAAGATGAACTAGATAGCGTCTCACAAACCCTCTTTGATTTAAGTGTCATGGTTTCTGATTCGATGGCCAGAGCAACCAAATCTGTTATGACAAAAGATTTGAAGTTAGCCGAAGAAGTAATTACTTCTGATGAGAAAATTGATACCGTCCAGCATGATTTAGATGCGCGAATCATTGACATCATCGCAAGACAACAACCAGTTGCATCAGATCTTCGCGCACTCGTGACCGCACTCCGTATGTCTGCCGACCTTGAACGTATGGGCGATCTCGCACACCACGTTGCGAAGCTTGTCCGACTTCGCCATCCCGAAAGTGCTGTACCAGCAGAACTTCTTGCCCTGGTTGAAGCAATCGGTGAAACTGCAGAGAAAATTGCCACCAAGACAGGTGTTGTTATTTCAACTCGCGACATTGCACTCGCCGTACAGGTTGAAAAAGATGATGATGAAATGGACATGCTGCACCGCAAGCTAATTTCTGCGTTAATCGAACCTTCATGGTCACACGGTGTTGAAACAGCAATCGATTTAACTTTGCTGGGTCGTTACTACGAGCGCTATGCCGACCACGCAGTTTCTGTGGCCCGCCGCGTTATTTTCTTAGTGACAGGTAAGTTTGCTTAATATGTCGTCGACAACTTTGATCCCAAGTCCTCGGGATATCACTACTGAACCACGACGCTCAGATAAAGTCTTTCGCGGCGTTGTTACAGGTGGCGGTTTATCTTCACTGGTAATCCTTGGATTAATCGCGCTCTTCTTGGCCTATCGCGGTTATGGGGTCATGCGCACAGAAGGACTAAGTTTTATTACATCTGCTAAATGGGAAATCGCCGTAGATGAAGCCGGCAACGTTACTAGTAGCGATTTTGGGCTTTCAGCGATGTTGGTGGGCACAATCCTCTGTTCAATTGTTGCGGTCGTAATTGCACTACCTATTTCAGTATTTTCAGCGCTCTTCCTTAACTTTTACGCCCCAGAATGGTTGAAGCGAATCTTGGTCACCATTATTGACATGATGGCGGCATTTCCATCGATCTTGTTCGGCATCTGGGGATTCTTAGTATTGATGCCGAGCGTGGAATATTGGGCGAAGATAATTAATAAGTACTTGGGATGGATTCCATTTTTTGAAGTTAAGCCTTACTTCGTTACTAGATCACCATTTGTCGCTGGTGTTGTACTTGCAATCATGATAATTCCGATCATCACTTCAATTTCACGAGAAATCTTTGCGCAGGCACCACTTGATCGAATCCAGGCAGCTTTTGCACTTGGTGCAACGCGCTGGGCGATGATCAAGGCTGTGGTAATTCCTCACGGTCGAAGTGGTGTAATCGGCGGCGCGATGCTCGGGCTTGGCCGTGCGATGGGTGAAACCGTCGCGGTTTACACAGTGCTAAATATTATTTTCCAAATCAACTGGCATGTTTTATTTGGTGCTGGTGGAAACGTTGCCTCATTAATTATCCTCAGATTTGGTGAGGCCAGTCCGTACGAGATAAACGCACTTATGGCTGCCGGTCTAGTTCTCTTTCTGCTAACGCTCATCGTTAACGCACTCGCAAACTTAATCGTTAAGAGCACGGGAAAGTCAGGGCGATGACAATCACAGCGGTACCAAATAAACCTTGGGCAAAGAGTCCTCGCGATAGAGGGCGAGATATTGCCTTTATCCTCATCTCTCTTGTTAGTTCATATGTGGTCGTTGCTGTTACGCCGATGAAGGGGAAGTTGGCGTATGCCTTCTTACTATTTTTCTCTTACGCAGTAATTACTGGCATCTATTCATTTATCACTCGTGGCGCACCAGCTGCCAAGGATTCGATTGTTAAGACCTTAGTTGCAATCGGGGCGATATTAACGGTTGTACCAATCGCCAGTATTTTATTTACTGTTATCAATAAGGGATTGCCCGGTATACACAAGGGTCTATTCACCACGGATATGTCGTTGGCCACTCCAACGGATCCAATAATCGTTGGCGGTTTACTTCACGCGATTACTGGAACTCTTACCCTTGTGGTCTTGGCATTGATCATGAGCGTTCCTATCGGAATCCTTACCGCACTTTATTTGACTGAAATTCAAGGAAAATTCTCTGGCCCGATTCGCTTCTTAGTCCAAGCGATGTCAGGCGTTCCATCAATTGTTGCCGGCTTGTTTATTCTCTCATCTATTTTGTATCCGATTACGAAATCTTATTCAGCGCTAATGGGCGCCCTGGCGCTGACGATCTTGATGATTCCAACCGTGGCACGAACTTCTGAAGAAGTATTGCTGCTGATTCCAAATGATTTGCGTGAAGCGGGCACCGCACTTGGCGGGACTCAATGGCGCACAGTTGCCATGATTGTTCTGCCCGCGGCGCGAAGCGGTTTGATGACTGCTGTGATCTTGGGTATTGCACGTATCGCGGGCGAAACTGCGCCAATTCTTTTGCTTACCGGTGGTGGCGATAAAGTAAATCCAAATGCATTTAGTGGTTCCGTTGGATCATTGCCTTATTACATCTGGAAATCTTTTAACGCAGGTTCCCCCGAAGCAATTACCAGAGCTTGGGCTGGGCTACTTGTTCTGATGCTCTTAGTTTTAATTCTATTCGTCGCAGCACGTGCTTTATCTTCCCGAAAGATTTCCAAATGATCCAGACTCCTGAAAGCGAGAAAGAAATGTCCACATCTGCGCAACCGAGCTCATTGTCAAGTGTCGCAAATGCAAAGCAAGCACGCACTCAACCGACTCAGGCAACTGGGACTGGCTTGGAGGCGCGTGGAATTCACGCGTGGTTTGGTAAGAATCACGTACTCGCCAATGTAAACCTAGAATTTGCAGCCGGTTCTGTAACAGCGCTAATCGGACCATCAGGTTGCGGAAAGTCCACATTTATCCGCACCATCAACCGTATGCACGAATTCATTCCAGGTGCTGCTATGGCTGGTGAAGTTCTGTTGGATGGTAAAGATGTTTACGCCTCAGGTGTCGATGTAACTAAGATTCGTTTGCAAATAGGCATGGTATTTCAAAAGCCAAACCCGTTTCCTTCAATGACGATTGGCGAAAACGTTCTCTCTGGTCTTAAGTTGGCACAGCTCAAAGTTGATAACAAGGAAGAGCTCCTCGAATCATGTTTAGTTCGCGCCGGACTCTGGAATGAAGTAAAAGACCGACTTGGTGCTCACGGTGGGTCGCTATCTGGCGGGCAACAACAGCGTCTATGTATTGCGCGCGCCCTTGCAGTAAGCCCACAAGTTCTCTTGATGGATGAACCATGTTCAGCGCTTGATCCGGGATCAACTCTGAGAATTGAAGAAACCATTCGCGAGCTATCTGACACGATGACCATCATTATTGTGACTCACAACATGCAGCAGGCGGCGCGAGTCTCTGATTACACAGCCTTCTTCTTATCTGATGGCGGTCCGGGTGAAATGATCGAAGTCGCGCGTACTAGCGAGATTTTCTCTCAGCCAAAAGACCAACGCACCGAAAATTATGTGACCGGACGTTTCGGTTAATCCGTTACCTGCTGTTCACTTAATGGTTAACGAAAGTTTACCTTTCGGGAGTATTTAGTTAACCCCTCGCGCCTAGTTTTCTCCCAGCACGTCACCTATCTCAAATAAGGGGAAAATTAATGAAAGTTTCAATGCTCGCAAAATCTGCAGCAGTTGCACTTGCTTTTGGGCTAGTCGCCTCGACTCCAGCTCACGCAGTAGATCTATCAGGTTCTGGTGCATCATTCCCAGCACTTCTAATCGAAGCTTGCAAGGCACCATTTGCTGCCTCAGGTTCAGGTCATACATATACATACGCTGCTTCAAGCTCAGGAACCGGACGCACTAACTCAGATAAGTCAATCGGAGATTTCTGGTTCTCAGATGCGGCATACACAGCAGCAACAAAGCGTGCAACTTTGATCCACGCACCAGTTGTATCGGCACCAATTGCAATTTTGCACAACTTGCCATCACGTAACAAGCTAGTTCTTTCTCAAACTACAGTTGCAGGTATCTTCGGTGGAACGATCACACGTTGGAATGATCCAGCGATTATCAAAGATAACAATCGTGCATACGACAAGATTGTTTACAAGACAAAGAATGGCGTTCTTGTTAAGGATGCTCAGGGCAACCCAATCGTTGCACAGACAATCCCAACAACAACTCGCTACACACTTCCAGATAAGCCAATCAAGGTTATCTATCGTTCAGAGTCATCAGGTACTTCAGATAACTTCACTACCTACTTAACCAAATCTGCTCCAACAATTTGGACAAAGCCAAAGAACAGCACATTTGCGCTCGCATTCCCAGGAGATATCAATGGAGCTGGAAACATCGGTCGCATGACCGGTGCGGCATCTTCTTCAGGTGTAGCACTGCAAGCGGGTAAGACTCCATACTCAATCACTTACGCTGAAGTTAACTATGCAACAGCAAATAAGCTAAAGATTGCTGACTTGATTAACCCAGCCGGAAACGTTGTAGCACCAGATGCTAACGGCGTAAATGCCTTCCTTTCACAGGCTGCAGTTGATGCTAACGGAATCGTTACATTCGACTATGCAACTAAGGAAAAGGGCGCATACCCACTAGGTATCGTTTCTTACATGCTTGCTGATACTGCTTATCCAGATAAGACACGTGCAGCAGCAGTTAAGTCATTTGCAACATTCCTAATGAGTTCTAAGTGCGCTAAGGATGTCGGAACTGCTCTTGGTTTCAGCCTCCTAGACGGTGAATTCTTAAAGGTAGCAACTGCACAGGTTGCAAAGATCGGTTAATTCTTAACCTATCCACGAGAGAAAAACGGCCAGGGAAACCTGGCCGTTTTTCTTTTGCCCTAAACTCGGGCAATGCAGATCCGATTGGCTATTCCAAGTGATGTTGAAGATATTCATCGTTTAATCTACGAGCTAGCTGTATATGAAAAAGCGCCAGATGAAATGGTTGCCACAGTTGCGCAAATCGAACAATCACTTTTTAATGATTCACCAGTTGCTTTCTGCCACGTTGCTGAAGTTGATGGCAAAATCGTTGGTATTGCACTTTGGTTCTTAAATTACTCAACTTGGCTTGGTAAGCCCGGAGTTTATTTAGAAGATTTATTTGTGCAGCCCGAATATCGTGGCCATGGGATAGGTAAAGGTTTTATGAAAACCTTGGCGCAACTTTGTATCGAACGCGGATATGAACGCTTTCAATGGTGGGTCCTTGATTGGAATGAGCCATCAATTGATTTCTATAAATCACTTGGCGCAGTTGCTATGGATGACTGGACTGTTTTCAGACTTTCTGGCGCTGCGTTAAAGAAATTTGCTAACGAGGGTTAACAACTCTAAAGCGAGCAAGTGTTGGATCTGTTGCATAGGCAATCCGAACTCCCGCCTTTTGGGAAGCAACCAACCCGCTAACAATTTGTTCGGTCAATAATTCACCAGGTGCAACAACGGCAACACCTGGGGGATAAGGTGCGATCAAATCTGCAGATACTCGCCCGATTGCATCATTAGCCGCGACCATTTGAGTGTCGGCGAAATAAGCATCGCGCATTGAGATCTTTACTTGCGGCACAACCGACCAACTTAGCGCGGTGGCACTTGGACGAGGTGTGCTTTGCAACGATTTCAAAATAGGAACAAGGGTCATTGCCAGCTTTTGGAAATCAGCCATGGTGTCGGCAAGTGTTGCTAGAAATACGATGGTGTCGCGATCGGCCATCTCAACTCTTATGCCGCGTTCTATCAGTGCACGTTCGACTTCAACGCCAGATACCCCTAATTGATTGGCGCGCAATACAACTTTGGCTGGATCAAAGCGCCCGTTTGGAAAATCGCTGGCGTTTAAGAAAATTGGTAGATCAAAGTTGGCTTGTACGGCCAGTTTAAATTCGGTGACGTTAGCAAGCAACGCACCTAATAACTCTTGCCCACGAGTCTGCATTAGCGCACGCACTGCATCAATTGATGCCAGCGGCGCACCAGCAGGTGATGTGGTGTGGGTAGTTTCAAAGCTCTGTTCTAGGCGATCTGCGCTAAGCAATGTTGTGCGCGCCAATAAGAGCGCTGATGCACTGTAACCAGGCAACGCTTTATGAACACTGGTGATTAAAGCATCAGCGCCAAGTTGCATTACGTGTTTTGGATACGCATCGTGAAAACCAAAATGTCCACCCCAAGCAGCATCGACGATTACGGGAATCGAGTTTGCGTGGGCGCTAGCAATAAGAGGTGCGATGTCAGAGATAGTTCCTAAATAACCAGGCTCGGTTAGCAGAAGCGCAATTGGCTTCTGTTCAAGTACGCGTTCAAATTCAGAGATTGCAATGCCAATCGGAACACCTGTTGCGGCATCGATTTCGGGCGATAGCCATAAAGGTTCTAGCCCTGCTAAAACTAGTGCGCTTAGCACAGAGCGATGTGCAGTGCGGCTCAAGGCAACTTTGTCACCAGGTTTTCCCAGCGCCAGAATTACTGCTTGGTTTGCATGAGTTGAACCGCCGGTTGAAAATCGGGCGAAATCTGCGCCCCAAAATTCTGCAGCAAGTGATTCGGCCTTAACCAATACTTGGTTAGTTAACTTAATTTCATCAAGGCCGCCGTATAAAGGAATATCTGAATCAACCACAGCGCCAAGGGCTGGATCTATTTGTGAGGCACGTTGCTTATGTCCGGGAATCGTGAATGGAGTGTGGTCGTCTTCAAAGTACGACAAGTAGGCATCAAGCAGCGGAGCGCTTTTGCGTAACTCAGAATTGATCTTCACATGCTGAGCCTAACTTGTCGCGGCGCAGAAGTTAAAAGGAAGGCTCTATAATTTATCCATGACATCAAAGGACCCCTTGCCGCAATCTCGTCACTTGGCTACTGAAATTCCCGGTCCTAAATCACTTGAATTAATTGCGCGCCGCAAGGAAGCAGTCTCTGCCGGGCTAGGCATGGCGATTCCCGCATTTATCGAACGCGGTGAAGGTGCGATTTTGCAAGATGTCGATGGCAACCGAATTATTGATCTCGGCGCAGGTATCGGTGTTGTAAACGTGGGAAACGCCGCCCCTCGCGTTGTTGCTCGTGTTGTTGAAGCAGCACAAGCATTTACACACACCAACTTCACCACAGCTCCTTACCTGGGCTACGTCGAAGTGTGCGAAGCGTTAAATCGAATTACTCCTGGCACACATAAGAAGAAATCAATTCTGCAAAACTCTGGCGCAGAAGCGGTTGAAAACGCCATCAAGATTGCGCGCCATGCGACAAAGCGTCCAGCGATTATTGTTTTCGAGCATGCCTATCACGGACGTACGAATTTAACGATGGCGCTAACGGCAAAGAATGTTCCCTATAAAGAAGGCTTCGGACCATTTGCAAATGAGATCTATCGCATGCCAATGCCTTACTCCTTCCATTATGAAGGAAATAAAGCAACAATGGCGCAGGATTTTCTTGACACCGTTACATGGAAGATTGAAAAAGAAGTTGGTGCACATAACGTTGCTGCAATTTTGATTGAGCCAATTCAAGGTGAGGGCGGATTTATCGTCCCACCGAAGGGCTTCTTGCCAGGGCTATCTAAATTTGCAACCGATAACGGAATTGTTTTCATTGCCGATGAAGTTCAAACTGGCTTTGCTCGCACTGGGCACATGTTTGCGTGCGAAGATGAAAACGTTATCCCAGACATGATTATCACCGCCAAAGGTATTGCCGGTGGATTGCCACTTGCCGCAGTCACTGCGCGCGCCGAGATCATGGATTCATCTCATGTTGGCGGCCTTGGCGGAACATATGGTGGAAATCCAATCGCATGTGCTGCAGCACTTGGAGCCATTGAAACTATTGAAGAAGAGAAATTGGTAGAACGCGCACGCCATATCGGAAAGATTCTTAACGATTGCCTTAACGCCTTAGCTGCCAAGTACTCGATTATTGGTGAAGTGCGCGGACGTGGTGCGATGCAAGCGATTGAACTTGTAGAACCGGGTACCACGACGCCAAATCCTGCGGCAATGGCCACAATTATTAAATATTGTCAGAGTAAAGGTGTGCTGATCTTGACCGCCGGCACATATGCAAACGTGATCCGCTTCTTGCCACCGATTGTTATCTCTGATGAATTACTTAAAGATGCGCTTGGCGTGCTGGAAGAAGCCTTCGCTTTGCTTTAAGTAATATCTAGCTCGCGCCTTTATACTCAAGCCATGGATTTAGATCTACTCGTAAATATTCTTGATTTAGCTGGCACATTTGCATTCGCACTGGTCGGCGCCCGTATTGCTTCCGATAAAGGTTTGGATTACGGCGGTATCGCCTTTATCGCAGCTACTGCTTCCTTGGCAGGTGGAACGCTCCGAAATCTCTTGCTCGGAGAACGTCCACCATGGGTATTGCACGGCTGGTTATTCGTGGGTGTTTTACTCGCGGTTGTAATCACCTTAGGTATTAAACGAAACAAGCCAGTGGGCAGATTTGTTTTAACGTTAGACACAATTGGTCTGGCAGTTTGCTCGGTATCCGGTGCACAGTTTGCACTTACTCAAAATGCACCATTTGCGGCTGCGGTGATTCTTGGGCTAATCGGTGCGGTGACCGGGGGACTGTTGCGAGATGTGTTGTGCCAAGTTGAGCCTGTTCTATTGCACCGCGAAACTATCGGAACCTCTTGTCTTGCCGGATCACTCGTTTACGTAAGCTGCCATTATTTTTCGGTCAATGAAATTGTTTCAGTTATATTGGCAAGTATCTGCGTAATTTCAGTACGTGAACTTTCGATTAAATTCGATTGGCATCTACCTAAGGTCGGCGGTAAGTAATTGCCACTGCACGAACCAGTTATCCACACTGCCCGGCTAGAACTTCATCACATTTCAGCACCTGAATTAATAACACTTTTTGAAGACCGCGATGATGCATCCGCTATTTCTGGAAGAGGTTTGCGCAACCCACTGCGGGTGCTAATCGATTTTCAAGGTCCACTAGCTTGGCGAGTGCCCCAAGTAAAAGCAGACCCCGCTTGCAATAAATGGTTTGTGCGTTGGATTGTTTTGAAAGAGAAGGAAGAAATAATTGGTAGCACCAGTTTTCATGGTGCACCGGATTCTGCAGGCATGCTGGAAATCGGACTTGGTATTGAAAGTGAATATCAGAACCAAGGATTTGCCAAAGAGGCGTTGCTAGGAATGTGGCGATGGGCGCTAACTTTTCCGGAAGTGCAAACATTTAGATACACGGTCAGCCCCGATAACTTGGCATCGATTGCGGTTATAAACTATTTTGGTTTTGAATATAAAGGCCAACAGATGGATGAAATTGATGGAGCTGAAAACATTTACGAAATGAGCGCTGCAGATTTTATTGCTAAATGGGGCAAGGGCTAATCGCGAGATTGCCCTGAACGGTGCTTGTAACGACCTAAGAATTCTTCTTTCATCTCTTTGAAGTTGCCATCGATTAAGGCTTGACGCATCTGATCAACTAAACGCACTACAAATCGCTCATTGTGAATTGTGGCAAGTGTTGCAGCCACCATCTCCTTGCCACGGAATAAATGACATAGATAGGCGCGCGTGAAATTGGCACAGGTGTAGCAATCACATTCGGCATCAATTGGGTTGAAATCTCTGATGTATGGCGCATTAGAAACATTAAAGCGACCCTGCATCGTATAAACGGCGCTAGAGCGCGCGATGCGAGATGCCAGGACGCAGTCAAAAGTATCTACGCCATTTTCTACGCCAACAAATAAATCTTCCGGTGCGCCAATACCAAGTAAGTGTTTTGGTTTATCTTCGGGCAGAGTTTGATTTACCCAACCCACAATTGTGCCGAGTGAATCTTTATCAAGTGCGCCACCAATTCCGAAACCATCGAATTCGATGCCAGAAGATGACATTGAACCTAAATCGCCGGCTGCTTTCTTTCGCAAATCTTCATACTGTGCGCCCTGAATTACTCCGAATAAAGCCTGATACGGCTTGTCGCTGCGCGCATCTGTAAGGCGTTTGTGTTCATCTAGGCAACGTATCGCCCAGTCGTAGGTGCGTTCCATCGCAAGTTCTTGATAGGGGCGAGTGTTGTGCAAAGTAGTGCATTCATCGAAGGCAAAGATGACATCGGCGCCAATTTTATGTTGTATCTGCATAGAGATTTCGGCGCTAAAGCGGTGCATAGATCCATCAAGGTGAGATTTGAAGGTAACCCCATCGTCATCGACGTGAGCCAGCCGTTCTTTATTTCCGGCAATAACCTGGTCTGATCTAAACGTAGTTGCATCCATCGCCAAGACTTTTTTGAAACCAACACCGAGTGAGAGGACTTGAAACCCGCCGCTGTCAGTGAATGTCGGACCCTGCCAATTCATAAATTTTGCCAAGCCGCCGGCGTCATCTAATACATCTGGACCGGGTTGCAAATAGAGGTGATAAGCATTCGCAAGTAACGCTTGTGAACCTAAATCTTTCATAGCACTTGGTAGAACGGCTTTAACTGTGGCTTTTGTACCAACCGGAATAAATGCGGGAGTTTGAATATCACCGTGCGGAGTAGAGATTGTGCCAACGCGCGCTAATGAGTTTTCGGCGCTGTGATTAATTTGAAATGAAAATCCCGTGGACACGAGAGTCATTGTCTCAGATATAGACTGCCCGAATGCGCGCCCCAAAAATGCCCTATAAAGAGTTCACCTCTATTCTCAATCCGCATTCTCGCCGCATCGTTGCTGGAATAGCTTTGAGCGCTATTGGTCGCGGAATGACGCTTTCACTTTTGATGGTCTATCTCCACGAAATGCGCGGATTCACAACATCTTTTGGTGGCTTGCTAATGGCATGGGGCGCCTTTGTCGGTATCGCTGGTTCTGGTCCATTGGGCGCCTTGGTAGATCGCATTGGTCCGAAAATTGTGATGATTATTGGATTATTTATTTCAGCCCTTTCTGGCTTTGGTTTTGCATTTGTATCCGCAAAGCCAACAGCTGTAATAGTGATGACTTTGTTTTCAATTGGAAATCAATGTATTTGGCCGGCGCAGATGGTTATGTTGACTCGACTTACCCCAGTGGAAATTCGTTCGAAAATCTTTGGCTTTAACTTTATGTTGATGAACTTAGGCCTCGGCGTCGGTGGCGTATTGTCATCAGTGATCATTCGCGAGAATTCACTTTTCTCGTATCAAGTTATGTACTTAATTGATGGCGTTACCTATCTGATTTTTCTCTTTATTATCTTTGGCCTAAATACCCCTGCCGCTGGCCGATATGTAGCGAAAGAGAATGAGCCAAAATCTGGCAGTTACCGCGAACTTTTTGCCAACCGCCAGTTAACAATTCTTACCCTTGCCGGAATCATTTTGCTCACCTTCGGTTATGGTCCACTGCAATCTGGTCTGCCAGTCTATGCCACACAATATTTGGATCTGGCTCCCAACTGGCTAGGAATAATCTTCGGCGTAAACACCTTTGCAATAGTTGCTTTTCAACCGCTAGTTCTTAGAATTCTTGAGCGATATTCCAAATACACAGCACTTGTTTCTGTTGGATTTATTTGGGGTCTTTCTTGGCTCGCCGTTGGTGTTTCTCCCTACCTTTCAATGTTTATGGCAGGTATCGCACTCTGCGTTAGCCAATTGATATTTGCATTCGGTGAGATGGTCCATGCGCCAACCAGTCCTGCGCTAATGCAGGAGATAACACCAGAACATATTCGCGGTCGGGCCAGCGCGTTGATTAGTTTGCAATGGGGAATTTCTGGAATCGCAGGTCCAGCACTTGCCGGAATAATGATCGGTGCGCACCTAGAACAGTTATGGGTGCTCTTAATGGCTATTGGCGTACTTGTGCCAATTCCGTTCTTTGCTTATTTAAAGCGAAAGAATTAGGAAAGTTTTCCAGTAACTTCGATCAAGGTAACTGTTCCATTTGAGAGAAGAACTGAAATATCTTCGCCAGCTTTTCCTGGGCAAGAAAGTCCCCAAGAGAATTTAGCTGAAGCACCAGGAGCAAGTGGAGTAGTTGGTGCACCTTCCATTTGATTATCGCCATCAAAAATATCCACGCAGTCGCCAGTTGTTGTAGATCCCTTAACAATTAAAGTTGCTAGATCTAGTTCTGCGGCAGACCCGTTGGTGACGTTTAGATTGAAGCGCTCATTAATCTGACCAGGCAACATGCCGGATGCGAACTTACCGGGTGTAAAACTGGCAGGAGATGAAAGGGTGTAACTGACTTTATCTGGGGTTATCACTGGTGCATCAAAACCACCTGATGCCTGAGGTGCTTCTTCTACTTCCGTTACAAGACTCTGATCATCAACCTGTGCGACTTCATCGCCGCCACCACATGCGCTGAGTGTGAGCGCGAGGGCAATTGTGAGCGCGAGCTTTGATTTAATTGTGATCGACATGGTGCCTCCAGATTAAATTTCTATACGAAGTGACTAAGTCCTACCGCCAAGTATAGAGTAGCCCGCATGTCTTTGAACGCCGAAGTTGAAACAACAACGATTTCAGGTCGCAGCCCGCGCCAGATCGCATGGAGTCGCTTCAAGCGCAACAAAGTGGGCATGGTCGCTGCTGGGATAAGTGTTTTTCTTCTCAGTATGTCGCTCTTCGCACCGATCGTTTGCCGCCTTCTCGGAATCAACCCAAGTGACTTAAATCTGGAAAATCTTGATAGCAGCGGAATTCCACGGGGGCCAGATGCCGGATTTAGTTTGCAGCACCCACTTGGATTAATCCCCGGTACGGGTCGCGATTTACTTGCACAACTTCTTTATGGTTCACGCATTTCATTTATGGTTGCCATTCTTACGACTGCAACAGCACTAACAATTGGTTTCTTTGTTGGAATTGTCGGTGGCTATTTCCGTGGCCGAGTCGATGGTTACTTAGGTCGTCTCACAGATTTCCTTTTAGCATTCCCTGCCTTCTTTATGATTGTGGCTCTTAGCGAACCGATGGTTGGCCGAATTGAACAAGCCGGAATCGCAGAAGGTAATGGCGCTCGCATCGTCTTCTTAGTTATCTTCCTTTCTTTCTTTGGTTGGCCAGGATTCTCGCGTTTGATTCGCTCGCAAGTACTTTCACTTCGCGAACGTGAATTCGTAACCGCAGCACAAGCAATGGGCGCATCGCGTCGTCGAATTATCTTGAAAGAACTTGTTCCAAATCTTTGGGCGCCAGTTATTGTGGTTGTTTCACTTTCATTGCCAGGTTATTTGGCAGCAGAAGCGGTCTTCTCATTCCTTGGCCTTGGTGTTCAGCCTCCTGCGTCGACTTGGGGAATTCTCTTATCGAATGCAACTCGCTTCGTAACAGTGATGCCAAGCTTCTTCCTTATTACTTCGGCATCTTTGGTCATCGTAGTCTTGGCCTTTAACTTGGTCGGCGATGCCCTGCGCGATGCGCTAGATCCTCGCGCCGACAAGTAACAATTCGGTAACGCCCCACAATTTCACCCTGCTAGTTACCTTTCAGTATTCTCTTTTCGGACATTTTCTGATTGACTCAAGCCACTCGCGCCCCGATTCCGCCATGAAATATGGATGGAGTTTGGACGCATCCCAATCGAAAGGATTACGGAATGAGCCCTCGTTTCGCTCTTCGTCGTACCGTAGTCGTTGCATCTGCAAGCGCTTTGCTTCTTGGAACCGCATTGGTTTCAGGATCAACCGTTGCAAATGCCGCTACTACTCCAAAGACCGGTGGAATTCTTACACTGCTCGAGCACGAACCACGTCTTGATCACCTAGATCCAAGCCGTATCTACACAGGACGCGACCTTGCGTTTATGAACTCGTTTCATACTCGTACTTTGGTTGCATACAACCCAGTTCCAGGTGCAGCAGGTGCAAACCTTGTTCCTGACTTAGCAACAAACACTGGCGTTCCAAGCAACTCTGCTAAGACATGGAAATTCACACTTCGTCCAGGCACAAAGTTTGAAGATGGAACACCAATTACATGTGAGCACGTCCAGTACGGTTCATCTCGCGTATTCGCGCAAGATGTAATCAACAACGGACCTACCTACATGCTTTCATGGCTTGATATTCCAAAAGATGCAGAAGGAAACTCAATCTACGTTGGTCCATACAAGAGCACCAAGGAAGCGCAAGCTGCTTTCAACAAGGCTGTTTCTTGCTCAAAGGACAACCGCACAATTACTTTCCAACTGAACAAGTCAATTGCTGACTTCAACTATTTGGCTACATACGGTGTTATTTCACCAGTCCAGAAGAAGAAGGACACTGGCGATAAGTACGACCTAAACCCACAGGCGACAGGTCCATACAAGATCGTTGAGAACAGCAAGACACAGCTTCGCATGGTTCGAAACTCAAATTGGTCAAAAGCAACTGACCCAATTCGTACTCCATACCCAGACGAAGTAATCATTCAGTTCGGTCTTGATGAAGAAGTTATCGACCAGATCATGTTGGAAGACACGATCCCAACAGCGATCAACTTCGGTGGCCCACTTCCAACAAATAAGGACAAGTTCTTCTCAGACGCAACGCTCAAGAACCGTCGCATGAACAACTCAGATCCATACGCGAACTACATTGCATTTAACGTGAAGGCAATGCCTTGCATTGAAATCCGTCAAGCAATGTATTACTCACGTGATGCCAAGGCACTTCTTGACTACGCAGGCGGACCAGAATTTGCAGGATCATATGCAACTGGTGTTATCAGCCCACTTGTTGCTGCTGACTACGCACCGACAAAGGTCGTAGGTCCAGGAAGCCCAGACTTCAAGCCTGAAGGAAACATAACTAAGGCAAAGGCCCTAATGGAAACTGCAAAGACCAAGTGTCCTGCGGATTACAAGAAGGCAACTGAAGATGGAATCATGATGGACGTTCGCCAATCAGTAGCACTTAACGACACAATTCCAATCAACGAGGCTGCTTATGCTCGCGCTGGAATTAAGGTCAAGTGGAATATCATCAAGTCTGGTTACTACTCAACTGTCATGAACCCTGCAAAGCAGAATGACACATCAGCATCAGGCTGGGGAGCTGACTGGGCAAACGCCTCAACAGTTATTCCTGAACTATTCGCTTCATTCGGTGGATTTAACCTTTCACAGAACACAGCGGATCCTGCATACAAGGCCTTCGAAGATAAGGTAAACATCGCAATGAAGACCACAGATCGCAAGAAGCAAGCAGCGATGTGGAAAGAACTCGATGCATATGCAATGAAGCAGATGTGGGTATTGCCAACTGTGTTTGGTAAGGCTCAGGAAGTTTGGGGCTCACAGCTTTCAAACGTCTTCTTCTGGGTACCTCAGGGTAACCCTGCATACGGAAAGATCTGGATTAACAACTAAGCCAAATCTTTACCTGCAAGCGCTTTAACTAGCGCAACAAGCAGTTAAGACAGGTACTTCCGGCGCTATCGAAAGATTGCGCCGGAAGTACCTTCTTACTTAAGGCAGTAGTATTCAAACTTAATTCTTGGAGGATGGCGATGTTGAAGTTCATTGGTCGGCGTGCTGCTTTTGCGGCAATGACCATACTCATCGTCTCGGCAGTTGTTTTCATGATCTTTTCATTTCTTCCTTTTGACCCAGCAGCGCTTACTTGCGGCCAACGTTGCACAGATCAAATCGTAGAAGCTAACCGCGTACGTTTAGGTTTTGATAAACCAATCTATGAGCAGTACTGGCTCTTCCTTTCTGGAATCTTTGCAGGGCGCACATATGGCGCCGGCAGTGCAGCCTTTACTTGCCCAGCCCCATCATTTGGATATTCATTTAACGAAAATGCTTGCGTCACAGACATGATCCGCGAAGCACTTCCAATCACAATCTCATTGGCAATTGGCGCGCTAATCATGTGGCTTATCGTCGGAATTGGGCTCGGAATCATCGCCGCTAAATTTAAAAATCGCTGGCCAGATACAAGTTCCTCAGTATTCGTTTTGCTCGCGACGTCGCTGCCAACTTTCGTTACCGGCCTGGCACTTTTGATCTGGGTTTCAATTAAGTGGAAGTTGGTTCCGCTATCACTTACGGGCTACACCTCGCTAATTGATAACCCATATAAGTTTATGCAGTACTTTATTTTGCCTTGGATCACTTTGGCGATTGCTTACGCCGCGATTTACACAAGATTTACCCGCGCCGCACTTCTTGAAACGCTGGGCGAGGATTACATCCGCACTGCTCGCGCTAAAGGCGTTGGCGAACGAATTGTTTTCTTCAAGCACACCCTTCGTGCAGTTCTCGCGCCCCTGATCACTTTGGCGGGTCTGGATTTTGCTGGACTAATTGGTGGCGCCATTATTACCGAAACAATTTTCAACTTGCCCGGCCTTGGTCGACTTACCCTTCGCTCGGTTTATGAATTCGATTTATCAGTTGTACTGGCTACAACTATCTTGGCCGCAGTCGTCGTCATCGTCATGAACCTAATCGTGGATATGTTGTATGCCGTTCTTGATCCGCGGGTACGAATCGTATGACCGAGTTATTAAGAATTGAAGATCTTCACGTCTCATTTAAAACCGATGATGGAATTGTCCGCGCCGTAGATGGCGTATCGCTTACATTAAACGCCGGCGAGACCGTTGCCATTGTTGGCGAATCTGGATCTGGAAAAACTGTAACCAGCCTCTCGGTTATGGGACTTCATAAAAAAGGGCAAGCCGAAATCAGTGGCTCAATTTCACTAAGTGATCACGGCACATTTAAAGATGTCGTTCACTTAAGTGATGACGAGATCCGTGATATCCGCGGTCGCGCTGTTTCAATGATCTTCCAAGATCCGATGTCTTCACTTCACCCTTATTACAAGATCGGTAACCAATTAGCTGAGGCTTACTTGGTGCACAACCGTGGTAAAAAGAAAGAGGCGATGGCGCGCGCTCTTGAAATGCTTGATCTTGTCGGTATTCCAGAACCTGCAAAGCGCGCCCAAGAGTTTCCTCATCAATTCTCCGGCGGCATGCGCCAGCGCGTAATGATTGCAATGGCGTTAATGAATTCGCCTCAAATTTTGATCGCTGATGAACCAACAACTGCTTTGGATGTAACTGTGCAAGCGCAGATTTTGGCGCTGCTCTCAAAGCTTAAGAAAGAATTTAATATGGGTATCTTGCTAATTACCCACGACCTTGGCGTTGTTGCACAAGTGGCTGATCGCGTAAATGTTATGTATGCCGGCCGCATCGTCGAAGAAGGCGCCGTTGATGACATCTTCTATTCACCACTTGCCCCTTACACGCTAGGTCTACTTAAATCAGTGCCACGCGTTTCTAAGAACAATGAACGCCTGAAGGCAATTCCTGGTCAGCCACCATCACTAATTAACCTGCCAGTTGGTTGCCCGTTTGCGCCACGTTGTGAATATAAGCAGCACTCATCAGAGGCTGGTTGCAACACAACCCGCCCCGCGCTCTTGGGAACTTCTAGTACCCACCGTTCTCGTTGCCATGTTCCAGAGAATCTGCGCCATGAACTATTTGCTGCAGAGTTAAAGGAGGTTCAGGGATGAGCGAAACAATCCTGAAAATTGAGAACCTCGTAAAGCATTTCCCAACTGGCAAGGGCAAGCGCGGTGAAAAGGAAGTCGTAAAGGCTGTCGATGGCATTTCATTTGAGTTAAAAGCCGGCGAGACCATTGGCCTCGTTGGTGAATCAGGCTGTGGCAAGACAACTGCCGGTCGCACAATTCTGAAATTAGTTGAACCAACTTCAGGCAAAATTATTTTTGAAGATAAAGACATCACTGATTACAGTTCTAGCAAGATGCGTGCGATTCGCGCCCAGATGCAGATCATTTTCCAAGATCCTTATTCGGCCCTTAATCCACGTCAGACTATTGGCAAGATTATTTCGGCACCTTTTGAAATTCAGGGAATTACCCCGCAAGAGGGCACCAAGGTTGCTGTTCAAAATTTGATGGCGCGCGTTGGTTTAAACCCAGAGCACTACAACCGTTATCCGCACGAATTCTCTGGCGGACAACGCCAGCGCATCGGCATCGCGCGCGCAATTGCGTTAAAGCCAAGATTTATCGTTGCCGACGAACCAGTTTCGGCCCTCGATGTTTCGATTCAAGCACAAGTAATTAACTTGCTCGAGGATCTGCAAGAAGAAGAAAAAATCAGCATGGTCTTTATCGCCCACGATTTATCTGTTGTGCAACATATTTCAGATCGCGTTGCGGTTATGTACTTGGGCAAGATGATGGAGATCGCCGCAACTGCCGATCTCTATGCCAAGCCACGCCACCCATACACAACTGCACTTTTATCTGCGGTGCCGCTGCCGGATCCACGATCTGAACGTACCCGCGAACGCATTATTTTGACCGGTGATCTACCGAGCCCAATTAATCCACCATCAGGTTGCGTATTTAATACCCGTTGCTGGAAGGCGCAAGATAAGTGCCGCACCGAAGTGCCACAGTTGGTTCAGCTCGGTGCTTCACAAGTGGCCTGCCACTTCCCCGAGAACTAATTAAAGCCAGGGGTTGATTACAACTTTTCCAGATTGTGGCGACATAGACATCTGCATCGCTTCATCTGCCTGATCAAGCCCAAATTCATGCGTGACTAAATCTGCGAATGGATATTGCTTTGCGTACTTATCAAAGAGTTTTAGGGATGGCCCATAGGCATTGATTGGGTGGTTGGAAAGTCCGATCAGTCTCAAGTTCTTACTTAGAACGTGGCGGTGCATGCTTATTGATACCTCACCAGTATCGGCGAAGTTTCCCATCTCCAACAGCGTGCCACCACGGCGCAACATTTCAATGCCTTCAATCACTGGTTCAGGACGATTTGTCATATGCAGAACTACGTCGGCGCCGATGCCACCAGTTAGTGAATGAATTAACTTAAGGCGCTCACTCTGGCTGGTCTTAGCAACGTTTATTGTTAAATCTGCGCCAAATTTTTTGGCAAGTTCCAATCGGTAATCGGATTTATCGAAGCAAATAATTTTTCCGGCTCCCATGATGCCCAACTTGGCAAGGTGCAGTAACCCAAGTGGTCCAACTCCAAAGACGACAACTGTGTCACCGGTCGTGAAACCTTCAATCGAGTAGGAACTAAAATCTTTTAATTTATCAAGAGAAGCTGCGCAAGCCATTAGTTCGGCAAGGACTGCAACTTTTGGAGAAATGTTTTCCGGAACTTTATAGAAGAAAGTGCCAGGTTTGAAATACATATATTCGGCCCAGCCACCCAGAAGATGAGGCCACTGCGCACTCGTGAAACTATTTCCGTAGCATTGAGATTTTGAGCACCAGCTATAGCCTTGGATGTGCGTGCAGTAGAAACATTTGCCGCAGATCATGTCTGGACACATAACTATTCGATCGCCAACTTTTACCGGTGCTTGATAGAAATCACCTGCTTCCTCAAGTGCCGGGCTTAGCTCTTCAATAATTCCCACATTTTCATGTCCTTGAATTATCGGAAAAGGCGTATCAGTTTCAGATTCAGTACCGGCATATTGTTTAGTCTCACCTTGGTAGGTGTGCTTATCGGTGCCGCAAATGCCAGATAGTTCTACGCGCATCAACAGCGCCCCATCTTCTAATTTGGGGCGGTCAAAGGTTTGTACTTCGTATCGTCCAGGGGCGACCAATACTGCGGCGCGAATTTTCATATCGCTAAGTTAGACCTCTAGGCGACTTGTTACCAGATCTCACTAGCCCTTTGCTCGAAATCTTTACCAGATTTCGACGCGTTCACTTTCAGCCAGCCACAACTTGTCGCCCTCAGATAGTTCGAAGGCTTCATAGAAATCGGTGATATTTCGAACGATTGCGTTGCAGCGGAACTCATATGGTGAATGCGGATCCGTTGCTATGCGGCGACGCAGTTCTTCGGCACGCACCTTGCCACGCCATGCTTGCGCCCAAGATAAGAAGAAACGTTGTTCACCGGTTAATCCGTCAATTACGGGGCTCTGGGCGCCTTTTAAAGCCAATTTATAGGCCTTAAACCCGATTGCTAAGCCACCGAGGTCTCCGATGTTCTCACCGACTGTAAGGGCTCCGTTGACGTGGATATCGGGGGTTTCTTCGGGATAGAGAGCATCAAATTGCTTAATTAGCGCGTTGGCACGCTTTTCAAATTCGGTGCGATCACTTTGGGTCCACCAATCGATCATGTTGCCATCGCCATCGAATTTAGAACCTTGATCATCAAAGCCATGACCAATTTCGTGTCCAATAACTGCCCCAATACCGCCGTAATTAACTGCGATATCGGCCTCTAGATCAAAGAATGGCGGCTGCAGGATTGCGGCCGGAAAAACGATCTCGTTCTGGATCGGATGGTAATAAGCATTAACGGTCTGTGGCGTCATTAGCCATTCGGTTTTATCAACTGGCTTGCCGATCTTTGCCAACTCGATATCGCGGGCGAATTTGGTGATGCGACCGATATTTTCAAAGAGGCCATCGCGAGTAATTGTTAGCGCCGAATAGTCACGCCATTTATCGGGATAGCCAATTTTGGGGGTGAACTTGCCCAGCTTTTCTAGCGCCTTGGTCTTGGTCTCAGGGCTCATCCAAGATAGTTCGTTGATGCTGATGCGATAGGCCTCAATCAAATTAGCAACTAGTTCGAGCATCGCAACTTTGGCCGCTTCTGGGAAATGGCGTTGTACATAAATCTGGCCAATTGCTTCGCCAAGTGCGCCTTCGACAAATGAAATAGCGCGCTTCCAGCGAACTCGGATTTCGGGGGTGCCCGAAAGTGTCTTGGAATAGAAATCAAAGTTTTGATTTACAAAGTCATCAGTTAAATATGCTGCAGCGCCAGAAATTAACTGCCACTTCATCCACGCCTTCCATGGCGCTGGGTCAAAGTTTTCAAGCAGGGCAGAAAGTCCGGCGAAGAATGGCGGCTGCTGCACAACTAATTCATCAAAGGCTGCCTTAGGGATCTGGCTGTATTCCAGCCATGAGGCCCAATCAAAATGCGGGGCAAGAGCCGATAGTTCATTAAAGGTCATCTTGTTATAGGTAAGTTCCACATCGCGATCTTTGACTTGATCAAAGTGGTGGGCGGCAATCGATGCTTCGAGTTTGTAGATCTGCTCGGCCATGGCCGCGCCATTTTCAATACCGGCCAGTGCAAACATTTTGGCAACGTGGATTTTAAAGGCTTTGCGAATTTCTTCATATTGTTCTTCGCGATAGTAAGCCTCATCAGGTAATGACAGGCCGCCTTGTCCAAGATAAATAATATTCATTTCCGAGTTCATGGCATCGCCATAAATTCCTAGACCGAATACGCCGCCAAGTCCGCGCATTTCTAGATCGGCCATGGTCTTAATAAATTCGGCGCGGTTGGTGATCGCATCAATAGATGCCAAGTCACCTTGCAGCGGAGTGATTCCAGATTTCTCAATTGCCGCAGTATCCAAGAAGCAGTCATATAAATCGCGAATCTTTTGGGCATCGCCGGCGCCTTTGGCAGTTTCGATTATGTCGCGGACTTGGGCTTCGGCCTCTAAATAAAGTTGGTAGGTAATTCCATCGGATGAGCGGTCCTGGGGGATCTCGTGGTTTTTTAGCCAAGTGCCATTGAAGTAGCGATATAGGTCATCTTGGGGGCGGAATGAATCATCGATATGTGATGGATCAATTCCGCTTACGAGTGGATTTACTGCAGAGCTCATGCGTTCCTTTGCCTTCTAAAAGTAGTTGAAACTTCAACTTCACCGTTTATTAACGTATGATTGCCCAATGGCACGGCAAAACGCTACCTCACCTCGCTGGCTCAACCCAGCCGAAATGAAGGCTTGGCGCCGATATATCGTGGCCAGCCGGCGGTTATTAGAATCCCTTGATTTAGATCTCGCCCACCACGAACTTTCTATGGCCGATTATGAAATCTTGGCCCAGTTAAGTGATGCCCCAGAACGCCGGATGCGTATGTCAGAACTTGCCGACGTCGCGATGCTTTCGAGGTCGCGCCTTTCGCACCGCATGAAGGTTATGGAAAAGGCCGGATGGGTAAAGCGTGAGGCCTGCCCTATTGATAAACGTGGTTACTTTGCAGTGATGACACCCAAGGGGTGGAAGGCAATTGTTGCGGCGGCCCCGGATCACGTGGAAAGTGTGCGCTTGCGATTTGTTGATCATTTATCGAAAGGCGATCAAGTTGCACTGGCCGAAATTTTTGAGAGGGTCTCTGATTCCTTAAGAAAAGATCTCGAAGATAAGTAGCGAAAAAGTTGAGTAAGAGAAATAAAAAACCCGCCACATAAAGTGGCGGGTTTTTTATTAAGTAATGAATTACTTAGCTGCTGCCTTCTTGCGACGGCGGCGCTTTGGAGCAGCTGTTGCTGCTGCTGCCTTCTTCTTGCGACGCTTTGGAGCTGCCTTCTTAGCTGCTGCCTTCTTGCGACGCTTTGGAGCTGCCTTCTTAGCTGCTGCCTTCTTGCGACGCTTTGGAGCTGCCTTCTTGCGACGCTTTGGAGCTGCCTTCTTAGCTGCTGCCTTCTTGCGACGCTTTGGAGCTGCCTTCTTAGCTGCTGCCTTCTTGCGACGCTTTGGAGCTGCCTTCTTTACTGCTGCTTTCTTACGGCGCTTCTTTGGAGCTGCTGCTGGAGCTGCTGCCTTCTTACGGCGCTTCTTTGGTGCTGCTTTCTTAGCTGCGGCCACGTACTTCTCCTATCGGAATGGTTCGGATCCGTCACCCAAACCTGTTCGTAGATAAGTGTGACGGATATATAAAAATATTGCTAGTACATAGTGATAAAAAACGCAGTGCGTGTCGCAATTTATTTTTTTATTTTTTTGTGCATTTAGGAAAAAAATACGGAAATGTTTTACGAAAATCGGAATAAATTTATGGAAAATCTAGAAATTACCCCGATTTTTCATTTTCGGCGCGAATTTTTCGCATTTGAACGGCAAATTCGTTCGTTTCGGAGTCATATTTTCGGAATTTAGGGAGAAAAATTGCCAAAATAGCGACCGAAAGTACGCACAGAACCCCGCCAAATGTTACTGAGAAGTTCAAACTAGTAACTGCCGCCATTGAAGCCGCACGCATTTGTCCGGCTAATGGACCTACCGAGTAAGAAAGTAATTCGATTCCGGCAAGGCGTCCGCGAAGATCATCGGGGATGGTTTGGTTCCAAATTGTTCCTCGGAAAAGTGCACTGACCATATCGGCGGCCCCGGCGGCGGCGAGAAAGAAGAGAACCAAGATTAGGGAATGTGAAATTCCAGCCAAGGCAATGGCTGCGCCCCATCCAATGGCGGCAAGAATTACCGCACGACCATGGAAACGATAGTTCTTGGTCCAACCACTTGTCAGAGTTACGAGAACTGAGCCGACAGTTCCGGCGGCATAGAGAAATCCAAGTGCCCAAGGGGTGCCAAGTTCATCAGCCCAAAATGGAATCAGCGCAGTTGGCATGGCAAAGAACATTGCAGCTAAATCAATTAGATAAGTTCCGCGTAAATCTTGGCGACTAAATGCATAACGCACACCTTCATATAAGCCTGCCAGAGATGGCTTTTCAGCCTCTGGGCTAGCGGGCACATTTCTAACTCGCGTCAAAAAGGCGAGTGAAATAAGGAAGGTCGCTATATCTGCCATGTAACCAATTGAAATTGAGAAAGTTGAAATTAAAATTCCACCGATAGTCGGCCCGACGATCACTCCAAGTTGCCAACGCAGTGACATCAACGCACTTGCCGCCGGCAGATCGGCATGGCCAACCAGGCGCGGCAAGATGGCATCGGCACTTGGTCGTTGCAAACCGTTGACGGCAGCAAATAAACCGATGACAACATAGATAAGAATTAGATTTGGGTTGGGCGCCAATGAATTGGCTAATAGGATGGCGACTAAAACCAGAGAGGCAAACTCGGTGGCCCAGACCATCTTCTTGCGGTCTACATAATCGGCCAAGACTCCGCCATAGAGACCAAAGAGAATTAGCGGAACAATTTCAACGACCCCAGATAGCCCAACTGCGATGTAAGAATTGGTCATCTCTTTGATCTGAAAAGGCACGGCGACATAAGTGATCATCGATCCGAGGTATGTAATCAGGCCAGACGCCCATAAATTTCGAAAATCGGGGTATTTTTTAAGAGGAGTTAGGTCAATTGCTAACCTGGAAAGCTTTGATCCTGACATTAGGTTAGTTAAATGTATTTTCAGCGCCCGGGAAAGTTCCCCCGCGCACATCTGCGGCAAATTCCTGCGCCGCAGCCGAAATCTCAGAACGTAGATTGCGATATGCCTTGGCCAACTTCGGTGGGTTGGCAGTTAGCCCGACTAAATCAGTCCAGACCAAAACTTGGGCATCACAATTAACGCCCGCGCCGATTCCGATAGTTGGGATTGAAAGTGCAGCGGTGATCTTCGCGGCAAGTTCTGCCGGCACTAGTTCTAGAACTATGGCAAAGGCGCCGGCTTTTTCGAGAGCCAGGGCGGCCTGCAAAATCGCGTCGCCATCTTCGCGACCCTGCACGCGATAGCCACCAAGTTGATGAAGTGATTGCGGGGTAAGGCCTAAGTGGCCCATGACCGGAATTCCAGCAGAGATTAATTTTTCGACCGTTGCTAAATGTGCGCCCTCTAGTTTAACGGCCATCGCACCTGCCTCTTTAAAGAATCTAGTTGAGGTTGCGAGTGCTTGTTCGGGGGAAGATTCATAAGAACCAAAGGGCAGATCGGCCACGACCATTGCGCGCTTTGATCCGTTGACCACGGCGCGAGTAAGTGGGATTAAATCATCGATAGTTACAGGAATCGTGTTCTCGTGTCCCAGGAAATTATTGCCAGCGCTATCACCGACTAGAAGCACAGGGATTCCGGCGGAATCGAAAATCTCGGCGGTCATCTGCTCATACGATGTAAGCATCGCCCACTTTTCGCCAGCGGCCTTGGCCTTCTTCAAATCCAATATCGTGATGCGGCGATGAGCCGCCCCACCGTAAAGGGTCGTTGTAGTCCCAGACATTGGTTTCATTGCTTCCTCCAGCCTCGAAGCTTCGCGAGAAGTCTCCGGGTATTTTGGTGAGGGTACGGGAGTTAAGGGTATTCCATTACTCTTGAAGTATGAAGTTGCGAGTAGCGCTCGCCCAAGTCAACCCAACAGTTGGTGACTTGGTTGCCAATGCTGCGCTGGTGCGCGAGAACTTTAAGACCGCCCAAGACGCGGGCGCACATATCGTTGTCTTTCCCGAGATGGTTTTAACGGGATACCCAGTTGAAGATTTAGCGCTACGACCTTCCTTTCAAATCGCCAGCCAGAACGCGCTCGCCGAGTTGGCCAAGACGCTAACTGGCAAAACCGTGGCGATCGTGGGTTATTTAGATCAAGTAAATGGTGCGCCACAGAATATGGTCGCGATAATCAGCGAAGGCGTTGTGAGCGCGCGTTATGCCAAATGCCATCTACCTAATTACGGCGTCTTTGATGAGTTCCGTAACTTCGTGCCAGGGGATAAGTCTTTGGTGGTTCGAATACATGGCGTCGACGTCGGTATCGCAATCTGTGAAGACCTCTGGATCGATGGCGGAATCACTTCGCAATTAGCCGACCGCAAACCCGGATTAGTAATCGTTCCCAACGGTTCACCTTATGAGCGCAATAAAGATGACGTGCGACTTGCCCTTGTGACAAAGCGCGCTCGCCAAGCAGGTGCTCCACTTGTCTATGTAAATATGACTGGCGGCCAAGATGATTTGGTTTTTGATGGCGACAGCATTGTTGTTGGCGCACAGGGTGAAGTAATTGCCCGCGCCCCACAATTTGAAGATGGCATCGCCGTTGTTGATATTGATGTTGCGACCAAGACTAGTTCGCCAGATGTTGTGATCTCAGAAGATGAAGTTTCGGTCGATCGCGCATTGGTCCCAGGGATTGCAGTGCGCCTTGATGATCGTGAAGAAATCTGGCAGGCAATGGTTGTTGGACTGCGTGATTACGTGGAAAAAAATGGTTTCCGAAGTGTCGTAGTTGGTTTATCTGGCGGAATCGATTCGGCGCTAGTTGTTGCAATTGCCATCGATGCCTTGGGCGCCAAGCGAGTAAATGCTGTTGCCATGCCAAGTAAGTATTCTTCCGAACATTCAATTTCTGATGCGCAGGCCATGGCTGATGCCACAGGAATTCATTTCCGTACAGTGGCAATTGCACCGATGGTCGATGCCTATATGAACAACTTAGTTCTAAAGGGTTTGGCGGAGGAAAATCTGCAGGCCCGAGTACGTGGAACAACCCTGATGGGAATCTCGAATCAAGAAGGCCATTTGGTTTTGGCCACTGGCAATAAGTCAGAGCTGGCCGTTGGTTATTCAACTTTGTATGGTGACGCCGTTGGCGGCTTTGCGCCAATAAAAGATATTTACAAAACCGATGTTTGGGCACTGGCACGTTGGCGCAACGAAGTCGCAATTGCGGCAGGGCAAGCGGCGCCAATTCCGCTTAACTCAATTGAAAAAGAACCAAGTGCTGAACTTCGCCCTGATCAAAAAGATAGCGATTCACTTCCCGACTACTTATTACTTGATCGCGTCTTAACGGCCTACGTTGATGAAGATCAAGGATCGGCGGCGTTAATCGCTGCAGGTTTTGATGAGGCGTTGGTGCGTCGGGTCATTGCAATGGTCGATAAGGCCGAGTACAAACGGCGCCAATATCCACCTGGTCCAAAGGTTTCTAAGCGTGCTTTTGGTAAGGATCGCAGACTTCCAATGACTTCGCGCTGGAGCTAGTAGCGCGCGTAACACAGTCGTAACTTTGTCTTGGCAAGATCTGGGCTATGTCCGCAAACGATCCCCAAATGAGTAAGCAGCAAGAGTTCGTTCTTCGCACTATTGAAGAACGCAATATTCGTTTTATCCGTTTGTGGTTTACCGATGTCTTGGGTTACCTGAAATCAGTTGCAATCGCACCGGCCGAATTAGTAAACGCCTTTGAAGAAGGAATTGGTTTCGATGGTTCTGCCATTGAAGGATTCGCGCGAGTTACTGAATCAGATATGTTGGCAAAGCCAGATCCTGCAACATTTTCAATCTTGCCTTGGCGCACTGAAGCACCAGGTGCGGCGCGCATGTTCTGCGACATCACCATGCCAGATGGATCTGCATCACCTGCTGATCCGCGCAATGTTTTACGTCGCACCTTAAATAAGGCGGCGCAAATGGGTTACACCTGTTACACCCACCCAGAAATAGAATTTTTCTTATTCAAGAGCGCACCAGTAAAGGGCGAACAACCCGTGCCGGTTGATCAAGGTGGATATTTCGATCACACACCTGCAGTTGTTGGACATGATTTCCGGCGCCAGGCGATCACCATGTTGGAGGCGATGGGAATCTCTGTTGAATTTAGTCATCATGAAGGCGCACCTGGCCAACAAGAAATTGATCTTCGCTATGCAGATGCTTTAAGCACCGCAGATAACATCATGACTTTCCGCCACGTCATTAAGGAAGTCGCACTTGAACAAGGTTTCTACGCCTCCTTTATGCCAAAACCATTTACCGATCATCCGGGTAGCGGCATGCATACTCACGTTTCACTTTTTGAAGGCGAGAAGAACGCTTTCTACGATGCATCGGCCGAATTTAATTTATCTAAAGTCGCTCGCTCATTTATCGCTGGAATCTTGAAGCATTCATCTGAAATTACTGCGGTTACAAATCAATGGGTTAACTCTTATAAGCGTTTGCAAGGCGGGGGAGAAGCACCGGCCTTAATTACCTGGGGCCATAACAATCGCAGCGCCTTGGTTCGTATTCCGATGTATAAACCAAATAAAGAGAACTCAACTCGTATCGAATTTCGTTCACCAGATTCTGCCTGCAATCCTTACCTGGCTTACGCAGTCATGTTGGCCGCTGGACTTAAGGGCATCGAAGAGAAATATGAATTAGTTGATAACCCAACACCGGATGCTCTGCCAGCCAATCTCAACGAGGCGATTGCCGTTATGGAGAAGAGCGAACTGGTGCGCGAAACTTTGGGTGAGCATGTATTCGAATATGTGCTGCGCAATAAGCGTGCTGAATGGCAGGACTATCGCCGCCAGGTAAGTGCCTATGAATTAGATAGGTATTTGCCGGTTCTTTAAAGCCAAATTTGCCCGTTGGGCTGTTACTTTATTGGCATGGCTAAAGAGATTACAGATAGCGGTTTGCGCCGCATCAATTCAATTGCAGGCGTCCTTCACTTGGCACAGATGGTGGCAGTTCTTGCACTCGCATCTGATTTCACATTGCCAATCACCGCGCGATATATGTCTGGCCCTCCGGGAAGCACCTACGGCGATCTAATTGTTTTGTGGGATGCACCACTTGCAATAGGTGTAGCTGTTTTCTTAGGGCTATCTGCTCTTGCCCACTTTATTGTCGTTAGCCCTAAATTCTTTCCTCGCTATATTGCAGGACTTAAAGCGCACCGAAACTTCTTCCGCTGGGTTGAATATTCAATTAGTTCTTCAGTAATGATTGTTCTCATCGCACAAGTGACTGGAATTTCAGATATCACTGCATTGATTTCAATCTTCGGAGTCAACGCTTCCATGATTCTCTTTGGCTGGCTGCAAGAAAAGTATGAAGAGCCTGGCAACGGTGGCTGGATTCCTTTTATCTTCGGCTGTATTGCCGGGATCGTTCCTTGGCTGGCACTTGTTTTCTATGTCTTTGCAATCGGTGGAGCTGGCGAAAATAAAGCGCCAACCTTTGTCTATTTCATTGTCTTTACTATTTTTGTACTCTTTAACTCATTTGCACTTGTTCAATTCCTGCAGTACAAGAAAATAGGTAAATGGGCAGATTACTTGCGGGGAGAGCGCACATATATAACACTTTCACTTGTTGCTAAATCACTACTTGCTTGGCAGATTTTCGCAAATACACTAATTCCATAAACACTCACTTACTTTTTAGGGAGAACCATGGCACTTCGTTGGGGATATTTAGGCGCTGGCGGAATCGCTGCGAAAATCGCATCTGATTTTCAGATCGCAGGGTTGAAGATTCAAGCAGTTGCAACTCGCGACATCGCGCGTACAAACGCTTTTGCAGATAAGTTCAATATCCCAAATCGTCATGCAGATTATGCAGCCCTGGTAGCCGATCCTGAAGTAGATGTTGTTTACATCTCAACTGTTCAAACGCTTCACCGTGAACATACGTTGCTAGCTATCGCAGCAGGAAAACATGTCCTTCTGGAAAAACCATTCACCATGAACGCAGCCGATGCCCACGCTATTTACGATGCCGCCAAGGCTAAAGGTGTATTTGTCATGGAAGCAATGTGGACTCGCTTCTTGCCAACAATGGATGCCGTCTTTGAAGTAATTAATTCTGGCGCAATTGGAACCCCACATTTTGTCTATGGCGACCACAGTCAGCACCTGCCGATTGAAAGAGCTCCTCGCCTTTGGAACCGCGAACAAGGTGGCGGTGCGCATTATGACTTGGGAATTTATCCAGTTTCATTTGCTATTCGGGTTCTTGGTTTCCCGGATTCAGTATCTGGAAAATCAGTTATGACAGATACCGGAGTTGATGCAGCAACCGCTGCAGTTATGCACTATGAAAACGGTTCACTTGCAGTAATTAACTCATGTATGACAATGGCTGGCACCATCAGTGCTGCAGTTCATGGCACGAAGGGGCGCATCGAACTCGATGGCTCTTTCTATGAGCAGACAACCTTTCGCGTTTATGACAATGATCGCAAGTTGATTAAGTCATACGAAGAAAAAATTGCTGGTCGCGGAATGCAATACCAAGCGATTCACGTTGAAGAATGCATTGCTAAAGGACTAACAGAAAGTCCAATAATGAGCCTTGCAGATACTGTGAAAATCATGGAAGTAATGGAGCAGATTCACGTTTTCTAAGCCTTACTTGCTCCTATTTGCTTAGCCGCGTTACTATCTATCCATGACATCACTTCGCAGCCTCCTCCTTCGCTGCCGTGGCGGGGCCAAGTAAGCCGGTCCCCTCGCCGCGGGGTTTGTCGCACCGGTAAAACCCGACAAAACCCAAAAAATTAGGAGCTTTAAAAAATGTCTTCAAAAAAGAATTTCCCAGATCAAAAACCCTCGGCGATGCCAGTTCATCGTTATTCATCTTTTATTCCAGTAGATCTTAAAGATCGCACTTGGCCAACCAAGCAGATGACAAAGGCGCCACAGTGGTGCTCAGTTGATCTGCGCGATGGCAATCAGGCGCTGATCGACCCAATGGATACGCCTCGCAAGTTAGCGATGTTTAAATTGCTGGTTGAGATGGGTTACAAGGAGATTGAAGTTGGTTTCCCATCAGCATCACAAACAGATTTTGATTTCGTACGCAAAATTATTGAAGAAGGCATGATCCCTGATGATGTTGTCATTCAGGTATTAACCCAGGCTCGTGAATCACTAATTCGCCGCACATACGAGTCGATTCAGGGTTCAAAGCAAGCCATCGTTCACCTTTACAACTCGACTTCAACGCTGCAGCGTCGCGTTGTCTTTGGTCTGGATAAAGAAGGTATCAAGAAAATTGCAACCGATGGCGCTCAATTATGTCTTGATCTAGTTTCAACAGTGCCCGATACAAAGGTTTCATTTGAATATTCACCTGAGTCCTATACAGGCACAGAACTCGAGTTTGCCGTTGAAGTTTGCAACGCAGTAAATGCGATCTGGAAACCAACTCCGCAATGGAAAACAATCATGAACTTACCTGCCACAGTTGAAATGGCTACACCAAATGTTTATGCAGATTCAATCGAATGGATGTGTCGCAATTTAGAAAATCGTGAGAGTGTGATCGTTTCACTTCATCCACATAATGACCGTGGCACGGGAGTTGCAGCAGCCGAACTTGGTTACTTAGCCGGCGCCGATCGCATTGAAGGAACGCTCTTTGGAAATGGAGAACGCACCGGAAATGTTTGCCTAGTAACCCTTGGCATGAACTTGGTTTCACATGGCATTGATCCCATGATTGATTTCTCAGACATTGATGGCATCCGTCGTACAGTGGAATATGCCAACCAATTGCGCGTTCCTGAGCGTCATCCTTATGGCGGAGACCTTGTCTTCACAGCATTTTCTGGTTCGCATCAGGATGCAATTAAAAAAGGTTTTGATCATCTTGAAAAAGATGCCAAGGCCGCTGGAGTCGATAAAGATCAATTCACTTGGGCAATTCCTTACCTGCCAATTGATCCAAAAGATATTGGTCGCACGTATGAAGCAGTCATCCGCGTTAATTCGCAATCCGGCAAGGGCGGTGTTGCTTATTTGATGAAGAATGAACATCATCTAGATCTACCGCGACGTCACCAAATTGATTTCAGTCGTGTTGTGCAAGCAAAGACTGATTCGGAAGGCGGAGAAATTACTCCGGATGCTATGTGGCATATCTATGAAGATGAATATTTGCCAACAGATTCTGCGCCGTGGGGAAGATTCCGTCTGAAAGGCCTTTCGCAAACGTCGGTACTCGATGAAGATGTTCACTTAACTGTGACGATTCTTGATCGCGGAGAAGTTAAAGAACTTACTGGCCAAGGAAATGGTCCTATTGCCGCGTTCTGCAATATTTTGCAAGCATATGGTGTTGATGTACGAGTCCTCGATTATTACGAGCACGCACTATCTGCCGGCGGCGATGCATCTGCTGCTGCCTATTTAGAGTGCTCAATTGGTAGCGAAGTTTTCTGGGGGGTAGGAATCGACCCGAACACCACAACTGCTTCACTTAAAGCGGTCGTGTCTGCAATAAATCGCGCTATTCGCTGACTACCTTTACCTTCGTGAGCCTTTATCGTGACGAAGCAATTATTTTGCGCACCCAAAAGCTGGGTGAAGCAGATCGCATCATCACTTTACTTACCCGCGAACATGGCCGAGTCCGCGGTGTAGCAAAAGGCGTTCGCCGCACTATGTCCAAATTTGGTGCGCGACTTGAGCCCGGTAGCCACGTGGATATTCAATTACATAAGGGGCGCACCTTCGACACTATTACTCAAGTTGAAGCGATTAATAACTATGGCGAAACTCTGACTGAGGATTATCAGCGATGGACTATTGCATCAGCAATTTTGGAAACAGCCGAACGATTTACATCACAAGAATACGAACCAGCGCTGCAAGAATTTCAATTAGTCGTTGGTGGAATGAAAGCTCTTTCCGAAAATCGCTATGACGCATCTCTAATTTTGGATGCTTTCTTACTCCGCTCTCTTGCAATCGGTGGTTATGCACCATCGACATCAACTTGTTCGCGTTGTGAAAAGCCTGGGCCGCATCGTTACTTCTCGCTAGTCGGTGGTGGCTCTGTCTGTTCAGAATGTAGATCATCTGCATGCGCAACGCCTGCCCCAGAAACGCTGCAGTTGTTAGGTGCGCTACTAAGCGGTGATTGGGATATTGCTCAGGCAAGTGAACCAAGAAATCGCCGAGAGGCTAGTGGTTTGGTAGTTGCTTACTTACAATGGCACCTGGAACGCGGGCTACGCAGCTTGCCAATTGTGGAGAGAGTTTAAAGACTGTGGCTAAGAAGATTGAGGTTCCAGAACACATCGCAATTGTGATGGATGGAAATGGACGTTGGGCTAAAGAGCGCGGATTGCCGCGCACGGCTGGCCACGAAGCCGGGGAGAAAGTTTTATTTGATTTAGTTGAAGCAGCCATTGGTTTTGGCGTAAAAGAGATAAGTGCATATGCATTTTCAACAGAAAACTGGAAGCGCACACCAGAAGAAGTTAAATTCTTAATGGGATATAGCCGCGATGTATTGCGCCGGCGCCGCGATCGTTTAAATGAGATGGGCGTAAAGATTCAATGGGTAGGGCGCCCAAAGAGGTTATGGAAATCAGTTATTTCAGAGCTGGAAGAAGCTGAAGCGCTAACTAAGAAGAACAAGACCTTAACTTTAAATATGTGCGTTAACTATGGCGGACGAGCGGAAATCGTCGATGGTGCAACTGAGTTAGCTCGAGATATTAAGCGCGGGAAGTTAAAGCCAGATGAGATTTCCGAGAAAACTATTGCTAAATATATGTATTCACCAAAGATGCGCGATGTAGATCTATTTTTGCGATCATCAGGGGAGCAGCGCACCAGCAACTTCTTGCCATGGCAATCGGTCTATGCCGAATTCGTTTTCATGGATGTTTTGTGGCCAGATATGACGCCAAAGCAATTATGGAAAGCGATCGAAATTTATTCGGAGCGAGATCGTAGATTCGGAAAAGCGTAGCGATTCCGATTGACTGGCTAGTGGCAAGGCTTGACCTTGCCAACAGTTGGGATTGCGGAAAAGCGTAGTAATTAAATACTTGTTACTACGCCCCACATAATCAGCACACCGATCATTGTTGCAAAAAATGTCCAACGTGATGAATGGCGTGAATGTGCCTCTGGCAAGATATGAGAAGTTGCAAGATAGATTACGAAGCCCGAGAAGAGCGCTAAATAAAGGGCGAGAAGTGAATCACTCAGAACTAAGTAGGTTCCAACTGATGCTCCGCCGATTCGCGCAACAGCATCAACTGCGAGCAACCTAAAACTTTTCTTAGTCCAGTGTCCGCTTTTTACGATTAACGAAACCGTATTTAAGCCATCACTAAATGCATGGACCAATACCGCTAGGAAAACTGCATAGCCAAGTGAGTTGCTGACTTTAAATGCAACGCCAAGTCCAACGCCATCTAGAAAAACATGTCCGCCCATAGCAAGTGCGCCCAAAGTTCCTGCAATGTTCTGATGTTCATGGTCATGTCCGTAATCTGATTCGGCAGGTTCGTGGCTACCAAAGACACCCTCGATAATGTGAAGTGATAAAAATCCGGCCAATATTGCAACAGAGACTTGTGGCACGCCAAGGAATGAACCGGTATTCATTTCAAATACTTCTGGTAGTAGATCGAAGCCGACTAAGCCAAGAAGTAATCCAGCAGAAAGTCCCAAGATGAGGTGGAATCGATCATTTGATTTTAGAGCGACGTAGCCCCCAGAAAAAGTGGCCAACACAGTCAGTGCAGCAAAGGCGATGGCCATGTTCATATGTGAAGGATATCGCTATTACTCTTATGCTTATGATCGCTATCGCACGCTTTGAAGTTCCACTGGCCGAAAGCGCCGCCTTCGCAATCGATGCCAAGACCGCATATGAAGCGCTGGCATCTTGCGCTGGATTCATTGATGGCGAATATGGACAGAATCTTGATGAAAGTACTTTGTGGGCAATTGTGACTCGATGGGAAAATGTTGGCTCATATCGTCGCGCGCTAAGTGCGATGCGCACGAAGTTAGAAGCAATCCCACTTTTAGCGCGTGCAATTGATGAACCTGGGGCGTACGAGATAAACTGAGTTCACGATTGCAACGACCGTTGTGATTCGCCGACAGCCAGCCGGACGGATGGGTATTAAAAATGGCCGTAGACCGTTTAGAAAATATTGTTTCACTTGCAAAGCGACGTGGATTTGTATACCCCTCTTCAGAAATTTATGGCGGATTGCGCGCCTCTTGGGATTACGGCCCACTCGGAGTCGAATTAAAAAATAACGTTAAGCGCCAATGGTGGAAATCAATGGTCATGGGCCGCGAAGATGTTGTCGGTCTTGATTCATGTGTGATCTTGGCACGCGAAGTCTGGGAAGCATCCGGTCACGTTGCAACATTTAGCGATCCGCTAACCGAATGTACTTCTTGCCACAAGCGCTATCGCGCAGATCATTTGGAAGAGGCGTATGAGGCAAAGCATAAGAAAAAGCTTGAATCTTTAACTGAAATGAACTGCCCTGCTTGCGGAAATAAAGGTCAGTTCACAACGCCAAAGCAATTCTCGGGTTTGTTAAAAACTTATCTCGGACCAGTTGAAGATGAATCAGGTTTGGCTTATTTACGCCCTGAAACCGCGCAAGGAATATTTATTAACTTTGATCAAGTTATGACAACTTCTCGTCGTAAGCCACCATTTGGTATTGGCCAGATTGGAAAGTCATTCCGTAACGAAATTACGCCAGGAAACTTCATATTCCGTACTCGCGAGTTTGAGCAGATGGAGATGGAATTCTTCGTAGTGCCAGGTACAGATGAAGATTGGCACCAATACTGGATTGATACACGGATGGCTTGGTATAAAGATCTTGGAATAAATCCAGATCGCTTACGTGTTTATGATCATCCAAAAGAGAAGTTATCGCACTATTCAAAGCGCACCGCAGATATCGAATACAAGTTTGAATTTGCCGGTACCGAATGGGGCGAGCTTGAAGGTATTGCAAACCGCACCGACTTTGACTTGAAGGCGCACTCAGCGGCATCCGGTAAAGATCTTTCTTACTTTGACCAAGAGAAGAATGAACGTTGGACGCCATTTGTTATTGAACCTGCGGCTGGCGTTGACCGTTGCACGCTTACTTTTTTGATGGATGCATTCACTGAAGATGAAGCGCCAAATGCTAAGGGCGAAATGGAAAAGCGCGCGGTGCTTAAGCTTGATCACCGTTTAGCGCCAGTGAAGGTTGCGGTCTTGCCACTTTCGCGTAACGCCGATCTTTCTCCAAAGGCGCGCGATTTAGCTGCGCAGTTGCGCAAGAACTGGAATATTGATTTTGATGATTCAGGCGCAATCGGTCGCCGCTATCGTCGTCAAGATGAAATCGGTACTCCGTACTGCATCACCATCGATTTTGAAACACTGGAAGATCATGCAGTGACAATTCGTGACCGCGACACAATGGCGCAAGAACGCATCGCACTCGATCAAGTTGAAGCTTGGCTTGCTCCTAAATTATTAGGCTGTTGAGTAAATGGCTTTAACTCTGCCGCTAGCAAGTGGTGATCATGTAATTGATCCACCTGTGGTGCTTGCGCCGATGGCAGGAATTACCAACTCTGCTTTTCGCGCACTATGTCGCGAACAAGGCGCTGGTCTATTTGTTTCTGAAATGGTCACTGCACGCGCGCTAATTGAGAGACGGCCAGATACGTTGCGCATGATTGCTCCCGGCGCTGGCGAATGGCCACGTTCGGTGCAGTTATACAGCGTTGATCCGCACACGATGCGAGCAGCGGTCACGATGATTGGTAAAGAAAATTTAGCGGATCACATCGATATGAACTTCGGATGTCCAGTGCCAAAAGTAACTCGCAAAGGTGGGGGAGCAGCACTTCCATATAAGCGAAAGCTGTTTGCATCAATTGTTGATGCTGCAGTTCAAGCAGCGAAACCATTTGGAATTCCGGTAACTGTGAAGATGCGTATTGGTATCGACACTGATCACCACACATACTTAGAAGCAGCAAAGTCAGCATCTGATAGTGGCGTTGCTTGGGTTGCACTGCATGCCCGCACTGCAGAACAAATGTATGAAGGTAAGGCAGATTGGTCGGCTATCGCACGATTAGTTGAGCACTTAAAACCAACTGGAACGCCCGTTCTTGGTAATGGCGATATCTGGTCTGGTGGCGATGGTTTGGCGATGATGAAAGAGACAGGTTGTGCTGGCGTTGTCGTTGGACGTGGATGTTTAGGTCGCCCTTGGTTATTCGCTGATTTGGTAGAAGCATTTAATGGCGGTGATAAGAAAGTACTGCCGAGCCTGCATGAAGTCCGTGAAGTTATGTATCGTCATGGCGAGCTAATTGTTGATTACTTTGAATCAGAAGATCGTGGTTGTCGCGATTTGCGAAAACATATGGCTTGGTATTTAAAGGGCTTTAGAGTTCCAAGTGAGCTGCGCCGCCAATTTGGAATGCATTCTTCTTTGGCAGAACTGCGTCAATTATTGGATCAATTAACCGATCAGCCATACCCAGTTGAAGTTGCTGAAAAGCCACGCGGTCGCGTAAGCCATGGACGTCCACCAACTTTGCCTGATGGTTGGTTACTTGATCCAAATGAGGATGTATCTGTCGAATTAGAGGATGCGATTTCGGGCGGATGATTTTCTTCAAAGTAATTCGCCGAGTTATTGCTGCCATTTTATTGGTTGTTATTGCCGTTCCTTTATACGCACTTGGTGTTACATGGCAGGCAGCAAATAACACTCTAACTCGCAAAGGTGATGTCATAGTTGTTTTGGGTGCTGCGCAGTTAAATGGCCGACCGGGTGAAGTATTAGAAGCAAGACTGGAAGAAGCAAAACGAATTTACGATTTAGGTTTAGCGCCTCACATCATTACCGTCGGAGCGGGTGCTCCGGGTGATCGCACTACTGAGGCAGCATCAGGAAAATATTGGCTAAGCACCAACGGAATAAAATCTAAGAAAGTTACCGCTCTAGAAGTTGGGCGCGACACATGGGTATCAACGCAAAATTATGTGAAGTTTATGAAAGTAAAAAACATGAAAGATGTAATTATTGTGACTGATCCATTTCATTGCCGACGTGCAATGACTATGGCAAATGATTTAGGAGCAGTTGCAAGCTGCTCACCTGTTAAATCTGGACCAAATGCTCTGGCAAATTCTGGAAAACGCTATTTGATACGCGAAGCTGGCGCATATCTGGCATATGTGAGCCTTGGCAGGCGCGGCATTCATATCAGCGATCATTTAGGGTAGGGCTATGAGCACGGCAAAAAATTACAGTGAAGCCGATCAAGAACGCTTTCTCTTTGAACCCGCAAAGCGCGCTGGTCGTACTGAATTTATGCGCGATCGCGCCCGAGTTATTCATTCTGCAGCACTTCGCAGATTAGCCGCAAAGACCCAAGTTGCAGTCCCTTGGGAAAATGATTTTCAACGTACTCGACTTTCTCATTCACTTGAGTGCGCACAGATTGGCCGCGAACTAGGTGAATCACTTGGAGCTGACCCAGATTTAATGGAAACTGCTTGTCTCTCTCACGATTTAGGCCATCCACCATTTGGCCACAACGGTGAAGAAGCACTCGCTGAAGTTGCAAAAGATTTTGGTGGCTTTGAAGGAAATGCGCAAAGTTTTCGTCTGCTGACCCGCATTGAAGCCAAGACGGTTGATAAAGTTGGAAAATCTGTTGGGCTTAATTTAACTAGAGCATCACTGGATGCCGGAACAAAATATCCATGGCCGCGTGCAATTAACCCCCGCAAATTTGGCGTATATGACGATGATGTAGAAATCTTCAATTGGGCTCGCCAGGGTGCGCCAGATGATCGCAAATGTATCGAAGCGCAGATCATGGATTGGTCAGATGATTGCGCTTATTCGGTTCATGATTTAGAAGATGCCATCTTTGTGGGCCAAGTTAAAGTAGAAAATTTCGAACGCGATTTCGACATTTTGCATACCGAAATGCAATCTGGTTATGGATCAACTGCAACTAAAGATGAAGCCGCTGCGGCCCTAGAGCGACTGCAGGTACTTTCTTGTTGGCCCCGTTATTATGATGGATCACACCGCTCATTGGCGCGCTTGAAAGATTCCACCTCACAATTAATTGGTCGCTTTGTTCTGGCTGCAGAGCTAGAAACTCGCAAGGTGCATGGCGACGGACCACTGCTGCGTTACACCGCTGATTTAGTTATTCCACGCGAACAAAAAGTCGAAGTAGATTTTCTAAAAGCGATTGCTGGCCACTACTTAATCAACGCGGCCGCATCACAAGAACGTTATGCCGCACAGCAAATTGTTATTAAAGAGTTGGTCGAAATGTTGCACAAGCATGCCGCTACAAACTTGGATTCGATCTTCGCTAAAGATTGGCAGAGCGCGACAAATGAGACCGAGCGGATGCGTATCGTTATTGATCAGATCGCCAGCCTGACCGATCCAGGTGCTTATGCCCTGCACGCTCGCCTAAGTGCGCTCAGATAACATGGACCTATGAGCGGCGGCCGGATTAAAGAAGAGGATGTCACCTACATCCGCGAACGTTCTCCGATTGATGAAGTTGTCGCTGATTATGTGCAACTTAAATCTGCTGGCGGGGGACAGAAGAAAGGTTTATGCCCTTTCCACGATGAAAAGTCGCCTTCATTTCACGTAACCCCAAGTAAAGGTTTCTTCCATTGTTTTGGATGTCAGACAAGCGGAGATGTAATTTCTTTTGTAATGAAGATGGATCATTTGAGTTTTACCGAAACTATTGAACGTTTGGCTGATCGCCTCGGTTATCAATTGAGATATGAAGAAGGAAATTTCACACCCGCACCTGCTGGAAACCGATCACGTCTAATCGCGGCAAATGCGCTGGCAGCTAAGTTTTATCAGGACCAGTTAAATACATCCCCAACTGCGGCGCACGCGCGAGAGTTAATGACCAAACGTGGATTTGATAAGAGCGCTTGTGAAACTTTCGGAGTTGGTTACGCACCTGATGAATGGGATGGTCTTACCAAGTACTTGCGCGCTGAAGGTTATACAATTGATGAATTAGAGACCGCTGGGCTTTCCAAGATGGGACAACGTGGCCCAATTGATAAGTTCCGTAACCGCCTTACCTGGCCGATCCGCGATATCTCAGGTGACGTTGTTGGTTTCGGTGCGCGAAAACTTGCCAGCGATGAAGAGGATCAAGGTCCTAAGTATTTAAATACATCCGAGACTCCGATTTATAAGAAGAGTCAGGTTTTATACGGCCTTGATATGGCCAAGAAAGAAATTGCTAAGAAGCGCCAAGTTGTAATTGTTGAGGGATACACAGATGTAATGGCGGCGCAATTAGCCGGAATAACTACAGCGGTAGCAACTTGCGGTACCGCATTTGGCGCAGACCACATCCGAATTATTCGCAGATTATTGATGGATGATGATGCTTTTCGTGGTGAAGTCATCTTTACCTTTGATGGCGATGCTGCGGGACAGAAAGCGGCGCTGCGCGCATTTAGCGAAGACCAGAAATTTGTTACTCAAACATTTGTAGCGGTCGAACCAGATGGGCTAGATCCTTGCGATCTTCGCCAACAAAAAGGTGATCTTGCGCTGCGAGATTTGATTGCAAAACGCGTTCCACTCTTTGAATTTGCCATCCGCTCCGAAATTAAACTACATAAGTTAGATAGCGCAGAAGGTCGAGTTAATGCCCTTAATGCAACTGCTCCACTGCTCGCGCAGATTCGCGATAAATCTTTACGTCCCGAATATTCCCGACTGCTAGCTGGTTGGCTTGGTATAGAAGTGGAGTTAGTAACAGCAGCGGTTAATCAAGGTCTTAAAAAGCAGCCACAAACAATTAACTCAACCACTGTTGAAGAACCAACTGAAAATGTGCAATGGCGTCCCAATCCACAAGAGCCACGATTGATTTTGGAACGAGAAGTGCTAAAAGCACGCTTGCAAATGCCTGCTTTGATCGCGAATTGGGCAGAGATTGAAGCAAATGCATTCACTCATCCGGCATATAGCCAATTATCGGCCGTGATTGGTGCGCATCCGGAACAGAGCTCAATCGAGATTGCACAGATCACTGATGAAAATATGCAATCGCTATTTACCGAATTAAACGTTGAACCAATTCGCGCAGATGGCGAAGTCACTGGGCATTATGTGGAAAGCATTGTGGCGAGGTTGCGCGAGGTTGCGATATCGAGAGCAATTGCCGAATTGAAATCTTCATTGCAACGGTTAAACCCAGTTGAAAATGAGCAGGAATACAACGCAGCATTCGCGGGCCTTGTGGCCCTCGAAACCACACGCCGCGGGCTGCACGACCTGGCACTTCGCTCGATTTAGACCCCCTGCACCTCGTGCGCTAGAGTGTGCGACTGCACGACCCGTTTGAAATCATTGCCCCATAGCTCAGTTGGTAGAGCGCCGAACTGTTAATTCGGATGTCCCTGGATCGAGGCCAGGTGGGGCAGCATCTTATTTAAAGCCATCATGCGCTAGTACTCAGAGCGCCCTCAGCACATTCACATGTAATAAGGCTATTTTGTGAGCATGAATTTAAAGCAATCCTGGAAAAATCAACTCTGGCCGCTACGTGTAATGCG
>Ga0114980_10000124_pt1 | contig 49473 bp, 50 predicted proteins | sample S_140806_EF_Meta_FD_87018 | JGI IMG/M metagenome (GOLD analysis project Ga0114980, IMG submission 87018) | Freshwater microbial communities from Lake Simoncouche, Canada to study carbon cycling - S_140806_EF_MetaG | ecosystem: Environmental > Aquatic > Freshwater > Lake | place: Lake...
CAAGCCCCAAGCCCCAAGCCCCAAGCCCCAAGCCCCAAGCCCCAAGCCCCAAGCCCCAAGCCCTAAGCCCTAAGCCCTTACCGCGCGTAAGCCGGCGGCAGCGCCCCTTCGCCACCCGACGCATAGCGGTCGCGGAGCAGGAATTGGCGGCTGGTCGGGGCCTGTTCGGCGCCGCCGATGAAGATGGTCTCGGCATTGCTGAGCGGTTCCAGCGGATCGCCGGACCAGATCACCACATCGGCGGCCGCGCCGGCGCGCAGTTCGCCGAACTGGCCCGCCATGCCGAAGATCTTCGCCGGATTGACGGTGATGGCCTCGATGGCGGCGTCATAGGGCAGGCCGTGCGAGACGGCGTTGCCGGCATTGTAGCGGGTCTCGCGAACCCGGTGGGAGCCGTCATTGCCCTTGATGGCGATGACCACGCCCGCCGCGTCGAGAACGGCCGCGTTCTGCATCCGCGCCGCCCGGGTTTCGAGGCTGCCGGGCAGGTTGGAGATGGGGTTCAGGAGGACCGGCACATTGGCGGCGGCGATCTGGTCGGCGACCAGCCAGGCTTCCTCGGCTCCATCGAGAATGATCTTCACACCCTCCTCGCGGGCGAGGCGCAGGACCTGCTGGATATCGGCCGCACGGCGCACGGTGATGATCAGGGGCATCGTACCGTTGGCGACCGGGATCAGGGCCTCCAGGTCGGCGCGGGACAGGCTGAGGTCGCGCAGGCCGGCGCGGTCATAGGCGGCGCGGTTGCGGGCGAAGAGACGGACCTCGGCCAGGGTTTCCTTGAACTGGGTGAACTGGGCCCCGCGGGCCCCGCCGGCGATACCGGCCCCGGCTTCGCCGAACGGGGCGATCATGGCCACGCGCGGCTTGACCAGGATGTCGGTCCCGGCCGCCAGATGGATGATGGCCGCCTGGCCGGCGAACAGGCCGGGCGACTGCAGGCCGCCGTGGCCGACGCCGGCGAAGTCGGAGTCGTCATGGGCGTGACCGCCACTGCCACCGCCGCCGCCGGCGTGGGTCGGCACGACGATGGCGCGGGTGATGCCGCCGAGGCGGGCCACCGGCAGGGTGAAGGACCAGGGGTCGAGGCCGTAGCTGACATCGAATGAGGCACTGATGGTGTTGGCCCCGTTGGACAGGTCGTCCGAGCCGTTGACGGAGGAAATCTCAGACCCGCCGAGGCCGCTGTCGACCGCGACGAAGCCGGGCGAAACCACCTTGCCGCGGGCGTCGATGATGCGGGCCCCCGCAGGGGCGGCACCGGTCCCGACCGAGACGACCCGACCGTTCTGGATCACGACTGTGCCGTTCTCGATCACCGAGGTTCCGGTCAGGACCCGGCCGCCGGTGATGGCGGTCAGGGACTGGGCGAGGGCGGGGCTGGTCAGGGCGACGGCGCAGACAGCGCCGAGGATGAGGCTCTTGAGGCGCATCAGCGGGCTCCCTGCAGGACGTTGGCGGCGGGCAGGCCGAAGCCGGGCTGGCCCAGTTCGAAGTCAGACAGCGGTTGATAGGCCGGGTTGGTGCGGTCGAAGGTCAGGGCCCCGTCGATGAAGACCTGGTCGGCGCGGGCATAGACGCTGAACGGATTGGCGCTCCAGATCACGACGTCGGCGCGCTTGCCGGTCTCGAGCGATCCGGTCTGGTCGGCGATGCCGAGCGAGCGGGCGGGGTTGAGGGTGATCCAGCTGATCGCCCGTTCCTCGCTGATGTTCATGCCGATGCGGCGACCGGCGGCCAGGGCGGCGGCGGCCTCCTGGTTCAGGCGCTGGGTCAGTTCGGCGTCGTCGGAATGGATGACGGCGCAGGAGCCTTCGGGCGCATCGACGAGGGCGGCATTGGCCTCGACCGCGTCGAGTGCCTCCATCTTGAAGCCCCACCAGCCGGCCCACATGTCGGCGCAGATGCCTTCGCGAGCCAGAAGCGGCGCGATCTTGTAGGCCTCGACGGCGTGGTGGAAGGCGGTGATCTCATAGCCGAACTCATTGGCGATATCGATCATCACCGCCATTTCGTCGGCGCGGTAGCAGTGGTTCTGGACCAGGACGGTGCCGTCCAGAACCCCGGCGAGGGTTTCGAGCTGCAGGTTGCGGGTCGGGGGTGAGCCCTCGCCGTCCTCGCGCCATTTGTCCCATTTGGCCTTGTAGTCCCGGGCGGCGATGAAGGCGGCGCGATAGCCGGCGACATTGCCCATGCCGGTGGCGGGCGAGCTGTTGCGGCCGCCGTAGACGCGCGACGGGTTCTCGCCGCAGGCCATTTTCAGACCGTAGGGGGCGCCGGGCATCTTCATGCCCTGCATGGTCACCGACGGAACGTTGCGCAATGTCACGCCGCGACCGCCGAACAGATTGGCCGAGCCGGGCAGGACCTGAAGGGTGGTGATCCCGCCGGCGCGGGCGGTGTTGAAGCCGGGGTCCTGGGGCCAGATCGAGTGCTCGGCCCAGACCTGGGCGGTATTGGGGTTGGTCGCCTCATTGCCGTCGCTCATCCCCGAGACGCCCGGTGAGGGATAGACGCCGAGGTGGCTGTGGACGTCGATGATGCCGGGGGTCACGAACCGGCCGCGGGCGTCGACGATGCGATAGCCGGCGGGCACCGGGGTCGAGGCACCGCCCACGGCGGCGACCTTGCCGTCGGTGACGATGACCACGCCGTTCTCGATCTTCTGGCCGGCACCGGTGAAGACCGTGCCGCCGACGATGGCCATGTTCTCGCGCGGCAGGCCGCGATAGGTCGAGGGGAAGGGGTCGGGGACGTCCGCGACATCAAGGCCGCGGGCCAGGGGCTCGCGCACCTCGTCGGGCGTGTCATCAGCGGCCGGCGTGTCGCCGCCGCCGCCCATGGTGGCGCAGGCCGACAGGGCCAGTGAACCCGCCAGCACACAGGCGAGGGTGGCGAGGCTTGAGCCCCGCAGGCTTTGACGTCTCATCGAAGGCTCCCCGGAAGCGCCCGGCGTGAAGGATGGGGCGCAAGTCGGGAGGGATTACAAAGGCGTTCGACGGGTTCCGTCAAAGCCGGAAACATTACAGATCGGTAAGGTGGGCTTTCCGTTCGGGTTCGGACAGACCCTCGACCTCGATCATCCCGGTCCCCGACGGCCCGCCGTTGCGGGGCCGGACCTGTCCCCCGGATAGCGTCTGCCCCCGCGTTCGGCAGGGCGAAGTGAGTGTTGGTTGCCGTCCCGGATCGCCGCCTTGCGGCGTCCGGGATGACAAGGGGTTTGGTCCCTACCCCAGCGCCTTCATCAGCTCCGGCACCACGGTCTTGTAGTCGCCGACGATGCCGTAGTCCGCGACCTGGAAGATCGGGGCGTCGGCGTCCTTGTTGATGGCGACGATGACCTTGGAGTCCTTCATTCCGGCCAGGTGCTGGATGGCGCCCGAGATGCCGATGGCGATGTAGAGGGCCGGGGCGACGACCTTGCCGGTCTGGCCGACCTGGTAGTCGTTGGGGGCGTAGCCGGCGTCGACGGCGGCGCGGGAGGCCCCGACGGCGGCACCGAGGCGGTCGGCCAAGGGGTCCATGACGGCCTGGAACTCCTCGGCCGAGCCCATCGCCCGGCCACCCGAGACGACGATCTTGGCCGCGCCCAGCTCGGGGCGGTCCGACTTGACCATCTCCTCGCTGACGAAGGTGGCCTTGCCGCCGTCAGCGCCTGCAATGGTCTCGACCTTGGCCGAGCCGCCCTCGCCCGCCGCATCGAAGCTGGTCGGGCGGACGGTGATGACCTTCTTGCCGTCCGACGACTGGACGGTCTCAAGGGCGTTGCCGGCATAGATCGGACGCACGAAGGTATCGTTGGAGACGACCTCGATGACGTCCGAGATCGGGGCGACATCGAGACTGGCGGCGATCCGCGGCATGAAATTCTTGCCGTCGGTGGTGGCCGGCGAGAGGATGGCGTCATAGCTGCCGGCCAGGCCGACGACGGTGGCGGTGACCGCCTCGGCCAGCTGATGGCTCAAGGCCCCGCTCTCGGCCAGCAGGACCTTGCGCACGCCGGCGATCTTCGCGGCGGCCTCGGCGGCCGCCTTCGAGCCTTGGCCGATGACCAGGATGTCCACATCGCCCGACAGCTTCAGGGCGGCGGTGACGGTCTTGTGGGTGGTGTCGCGGACGGTGTCGCCGTCGCGATCGGCGATAACGAGAACGGCCATTACAGGACCCCCGAAGTCTTGAGCTTGGAAACCAGTTCGGCGGCATCGGCCACCTTGATCCCGGCCGAGCGGGTCGGCGGGGCTGTGACCTTCTTCACCGTCAGGCGCGGCGCGATATCGACGCCGTAGTCGGCGACCGCCTTGACCGCGATCTCCTTCTTCTTGGCCTTCATGATGTTGGGCAGGGAGGCATAGCGCGGGGTGTTGAGGCGCAGGTCGACCGAGACCACGGCGGGCAGGGCCGCGGCCAGGGTCTGAAGGCCGCCGTCGACCTCACGGGTCACGGTCGCCTTGCCGCCACCGATCACGATCTTGCCGGCGAAGGTGGCCTGGGGCCAGTCGAGCAGGGCAGCCAGCATCTGGCCGACCGCATTGTTGTCGCCGTCGATCGACTGTTTGCCGAGCAGGACCAGGTCCGGCTTCTCCTCATCGACCACGGCCTTGAGCAGTTTGGCGACGGCCAGGGGCTCGAGGTCCGCGTCCGACTGGATCAGCAGGCCGCGATCCGCGCCCATGGCCAGGGCGGTGCGGATGGTTTCTTGGGCCTGGGTCACACCGATGGAGACGACCACGATCTCACTCGCGGTTCCCGCAGCATGGTGCTCCTTGCCCTCCTTCATGCGCACGGCCTCTTCGACGGCGATCTCGTCGAACGGATTCATGCTCATCTTGACGTTGGCCAGATCGACACCGGTCTGGTCCGCCTTGACGCGGGCCTTGACGTTGTAGTCGATCACCCGTTTGACGGGGACGAGAACCTTCATTGTGCTATCCACGAAAGCGCCGGAATGTTGGGTGAGGGAATGGTACGCCTCACTCCGCCTGTCAACGTAACGCCGCGTCAACGGACAGAAACGTCCGCCTCTCAAAGCTTCGGAACGCCTCCATGCATCGCCTCCTGACCATGAAACGGCTCAGCATCCTGTTCCTGTCCATCTTCGCGGTCCTTCTGGCCGGCATGTTCGCCTATGAGCGGCTGGTCGTGGCGCCGGGCGACCGCTGCGAGGCGGGCGGCAAATGGTGGGATCCCGAAAGCAGGGTCTGTGCCCAGCCGATCTCGATCGCCGAGATCACCGGCCGGCCCAATCCCGGTGAACGCGCCGCAGCCTCGGCGGAGAAGAACCGCGAACTGGTGGCGATCGAGGATTCGCTCGCGGCCCAGAAGCGCGCCCGTGACGCGGACGCCGACCGCCAGCGCGCGGCCCTGGCGGCGCAGTAGTCCGGGGTCATCGGGATCAATGGGCTGTCGCTCTCTGCTGTGCCGAGGTGCTGACCGCCGGATGGTTCATCACAAAGGGCACGAAGGAATTCACGAAGGACACGAAGAGACCGGTGATGGGTTCAAATTCGCGTCTTCCGCCGCGACCGATTCGATCGCGGCTTTGCCGCATTTGACTTGATCGAGGTCCGGCGCGTTCGCCTCCCGCGGGTGAAGCGCGCCTGTTTCAGACCCGCAGGACCCTTGGTGTCCTTCGTGAATTCCTTCGTGCCCTTCGTGATGAACCTGCACTCGCCGAAAGAGGTTCGCAGGCGGCGTCGGCTCGCTCTATCGGGTCGCGCCCGGTTTCCACTTCACGTCGTCCGCGCCGTTGGCGTTGGCGCGGCGGGCGGCGACGAACAGGTGGTCGGACAGGCGGTTCAGGTAGCGGATCGCCGCAGGGGTCACCGCCGCGCCGGTTTCGACCAGCCGCACCGCCTCACGCTCGGCCCGGCGGGCCACGGTCCGGGCCAGATGCAGATGGGCCGACAGGGCGGAGCCACCCGGCAGGATGAAGCTGTCCAGCGCCTTGAGACTTTCGTTCATCCAGTCGATCTCGGCCTCGAGCCGATCGACCTGGCTGTCGATGATGCGAAGGGCCTCCCATTTGGGCGGCGGGTCCAGCGGGGTGGCAAGGTCTGCGCCGAGGTCGAACAATTCGTTCTGTATCCGCCCCAGCATGGCATCGATGCGGTCGTTCTGGCCGGAGTGCAGCCGGGCCAGGCCCAGGACGCTGTTCAGCTCGTCGACGGCACCATAGGCCTCGACACGGCGGTCGCTTTTGGAGACCGTGTCACCCGACGCCAGACCGGTCTGCCCGCCATCGCCGGTCTTCGTATAGATACGGTTCAGGACGACCAAAGGCTCAGCTTCCCGCCCGTCTAACCGGCATGGGTGGATTTCCACCACATGCCGACGCACAGCAGCACGATCGCCACCGCCTGCAGTCCCACGCGCAGCCGCATGAGCTTGTTGGAGCGCGACCGATCCGCGTCACTGCCCTTGTGAAGGGACCACAGGCCGAACCCGAGGGTGACCGTTACGGCGAGGATCGCGACGAGAATGAGGATGTTGATCAGGTTGCTCATGTCCGCAATCTAGGCCGGGTCGCCGGGTGAGACCAGTGCGCTGGTGCCACATGTCGCCGGCCCCGGCCGTTAAGCTTCCGGTCATCCTCTCGGCTAGGTCGATGGTCATTTTTTCGTGGTTCGATGACCCTCCCTGAGGGCGTCCATGACCGACCGCACGATCCGTAATCTGGCCCACCTGCGGCGCTCTGCCTCCACGGCTCGTGTCCTGAACCTGCTGAGAGTCTGGCGGGACCACGGCCATGAGTCCGAATGGGCCGAGCGGCCGGTGTTCCAGACCATGGTGCTGAACCGCTCCCTGATCATGAAGCACCGGCTGCGGCGGGACGAGGTAGATGCATTCTACCTGCGGCGGCAGGTGGCGACGAAGGTGATCATCCCTCTCGATTCCGCCGACCTCAAGTCGGGGGGGCGTTACCTCTTCGTCGGTCAGCGCGACTATGAGCGGGTCATGCGGGAGGTGTTCGGAATCGCCGCCGATCATCCGGACATGAAGACGCTCGCCCTGTTGGACCGCCTGCCCTCGCTGGACCCGTTCCTGTTGCGCGAGCAGTTGAGACGCGGCGGGGTAGACCCCGCGATTTGCTACTTCTCCATCAGCGATTCCGACCTCCAGCGCATGTCGAGTTTCGTGGAGAACGAGGTCCGTCCGCTGGTCACCCTGTCCCTCGGCCCCGATCTTGAGGCGGTGGGTTCCACCCGGCGCCTTGCAGCCAAGATCATGTCGAACCGCCCGACCGACCATATGGAATCCTTGCGCACGACCCTTCGGTTGGCGCTGGAGGAGTATGAGGACGGCATCTTCTGCTGGAAGGGATTCCTCTACTACAAATGGGTCCTGACAAGCCTGAGGGTCGAAGCCTTCGGCGTTGCCGATGCCGTCAAGTCGGTGCGCCCGGTCGGGAAGGTGGATCGGGAAGCCCGGACCTGGCTGGACCGGGGCAGGAGTGTGCTGCATGAACGGATCATCGAGACCTGCCATGAGGCGGAACGCACCCTCGCGATTTACGACGCGGCCTTTGCCGGGCTGACGGACCAAAACCGGCCGGCTTCTTTCCGGGAGTTCCTTCTGGAATCGCCCCAGTTGTTTTCGAAGCTGGGCGACCAGCTCGGTGCCATCCAGCACATCGTCAGTTTCTGGCGGTTCCGGTTCAGCTCCGGATCCTCGGGGGTGGGGGTCGATGAACTGATCGACATCTTCATGGATTTCGAGACCGGTCTCGCGGCCGGGCAGGTCGGCAAAATCCCGTCCCGCTGGGCGGCCTGAGCGAGGTTCGGCAAGGAAAGGGTCGGCGACCTGAGGTGCCGACCCTTTTTCAACCTGCCAATGTCTTCGGCGCCTAGTAGCGGTAGTGGTCCGGCTTGAACGGTCCCGCCGTGGGGACCGAGATATAGTCGGCCTGTTCCTTCGACAGGGTCGTCAGCTTCGCGCCCAGCTTGGCGAGGTGGAGCATGGCGACCTTTTCGTCGAGGTGTTTGGGCAGGACATAGACCTGGTTGTCGTAGGATTTGGCGTTGGTCCAGAGCTCGATCTGGGCCAGCGTCTGGTTGGTGAAGGACGCCGACATCACGAACGAGGGGTGGCCCGTGGCATTGCCCAGGTTCACCAGACGGCCCTCGGACAGCAGGATGATCTTCTTGCCGTCCGGGAATTCGACGTGGTGGACCTGGGGCTTGATCTCGTCCCATTTGAAATTCTTCAGGCCGGCGACCTGAATCTCGGAATCGAAATGGCCGATGTTGCAGACGATGGCGTTGTTCTTCATCGCCCGCATGTGGTCGACGGTCAGGACGTCCTTGTTGCCGGTGGCCGTGACGAAGATGTCGGCCTCGTGGGCCACGTCCTCGACGGTGACGACTTCATAGCCTTCCATGGCCGCCTGCAGGGCGCAGATCGGATCGACCTCGGTCACCTTCACCCGGGCACCGCCCTGGCGCAGTGAGGCGGCCGAGCCCTTGCCGACATCGCCATAGCCGCAGACCACGGCGACCTTGCCCGACAGCATGACGTCGGTGCCGCGACGGATCGCGTCGACCAGGGATTCACGGCAGCCGTAGAGGTTGTCGAACTTGGACTTGGTGACGCTGTCGTTGACGTTGATGGCGGGGAAGGGCAGGTCGCCCTTTTTGGCCATTTCATACAGGCGGTGGACGCCGGTGGTGGTCTCTTCCGACACGCCGCCGATGGCGTCGCGGATGGCTGAATAGAAGCCGGGCTTCTCGGCGATATAGCGCTTCATGACCTTGAAGAGGGCTTCCTCCTCCTCGTTCTGCGGGTCCGACAGCAGGGACAGGTCCTTCTCGGCCTTGGGGCCGAGGACGCACAGAAGGGTGGCGTCGCCGCCGTCGTCGAGGATCAGGTTGGGATAGCCGCCGTCGGCCCATTCGAAGATCCGGTGGGCATAGTCCCAGTATTCTTCCAGGGTCTCGCCCTTGGTGGCGAAGACAGGGGTGCCATTGGCCGCGATGGCCGCAGCGGCATGGTCCTGGGTCGAGAAGATGTTGCACGAGGCCCAGCGGACCTCGGCGCCCAGGGCTTCCAGGGTCTGGATCAGCACGGCGGTCTGGATGGTCATGTGCAGCGAGCCGGCGATGCGGGCACCCTTGAGGATCTGCTGCGGACCGAACTCCTCGCGCAGCGCCATCAGGCCCGGCATTTCGGTTTCGGCGATGGCGATTTCCTTGTTGCCGAACGGGGCAAGCGAAATGTCGCGGACGATATAGTCGGTCATGGGGCGAGGCTTTCCGGCAAGGTGTTGCGGCGGCCTATAGACCGGTCCCGGGGCGGGGGCAAGAAACCCATAAGGATGTCTTTATGTGTTTGGGCGCCGACAGGCTCTGGCGTGTGGCGCTCAGGTGCGCTCAACATAGGGCTCGGTTCGGGAGAGGCATCATGCACAGATTGACGGCGAGCGCAGGGGTTGCGGCGATTCTCGCGCTGGCGGCACCGGTCACGGCGCAGGCTCAGGCGCAGGCTCAGGCTCAGGCTCAGGCTCAGGCTCAGGCTCAGGCGGGCAGCGCGGCCGGCCCGGTGACCCTGGTCCAGGCCGGACGGCTTCTGGATCGGCCGGGACAGGCGCCGCGCGGCCCCTCGACCGTGGTGGTGCGGGACGGGCGGATTGTCGAGATTCGCGACGGCTTCGTCGACGCCGCGGCCTTCCCGGGCGCGACGGTGATCGATCAGCGTGAGCGGTTCGTGATGCCGGGCCTGATCGACAGCCATGTGCATCTGGTCTCGGACCTCGGCGGCCAGGCCGGTTTCCTGTCCGGCGTCACCGAGAACCTGCCGGCGCATGCCTTTCGGGCGGCTGAGAACGCCGAGAAGACGCTGATGGCCGGCTTCACCACGGTGCGGAACCTCGGCGACGAGGGCGGGGTGACCCTGGCCCTCGCGGACGAGACCGCCGCCCACCGGTTGCCCGGTCCGCGCATCATCGACTCGGGCAACAGCATCTCGACGACCTCCGGCCATATGGACGGGCGGCTGGGCTTCAATGACGATTTCCGCGAGACCATTGCCCACGACAATGTCTGCAACGGCGTGGAGAGCTGCCGCGAGGCCGTGCGCATCCAGGTCGGGCGCGGTGCCCGGGTGATCAAGATCGCCACCACCGGCGGGGTCAACAGCCGGATCGGCGCCGGTCTGGGGGCCCAGATGTTCGAGGACGAGGCGCGGGCCCTGATCGAGACGGCGCACCTCTATGGCCTCAAGGTCGCGGTCCATGCCCATGGCGCGGACGGGGTCAATATGGCGTTGCGGCTGGGTGCCGATTCGATCGAGCACGGGACCATCTTCGACGACGAGACCCTGCGTCTGTTTCGCCAGTCGGGGGCCTACTATGTGCCGACCCTGTCGACGGTGAACGGCTATCTCGAAAGGCTGGCCGCCGATCCGAACGCCTATCCGCCGGAGGTCATGCCCAAGATCCAGTGGCGGATCTCGATCACCGGTCAGTCGCTGCGAAGGGCCGTGCCGGCCGGTGTTCGCATCGCCTTCGGCACCGACGCGGGCGTCTCGAAACACGGCCGCAACGCCGATGAGTTCGCCCTGATGGTCGCCAACGGCATGACGCCGATGACGGCTATTGAGGCGGCGACGGTGAACGCGGCGGACCTGCTGGGATTGTCTGCCGAGATCGGGACGCTGGAACCCGGCAAGCGCGCCGACATCATTGCGGTGGACGGCGACCCGCTGACGGATGTGTCGGTGCTGACGTCGATGGATTTCGTGATGCGCGACGGGCGGGTCTATCGCGACGAGGAGTAGGGGGGTAGCTGGTGGCGGTCGGGGCGGCGGCGTAACCGACCCTTAAGCGCCTTGCGCTATGGTCGGCCTATGGATCGACGCGCCCTTCTCGGACTGAAGACCCGCCCGCTCAAGGTCAGCGGCGGCGGCGGCGCGGCTGCATCGCAGACCACCTATCTGGCCCTGCCGACCATCACGGCCAATGTCGTCCGCACGGGCGGACGCCGGGGCACGATGACGGTCGAGACGGGGATCGATACGCCCGACGCCGCCCTGCGCGTCCGGGTCGCCCAGTCCATGCCGCGCCTGCGGGCTGCCTTTGCGGTGGCGGTGCAGCAGTCGGCGAATGTCCTCCGGCCCGGCGCGCCACCGGATGTGGAGGGTCTGGTGGCCCAGCTTCAGGCGGCGACCAATACGGTGATGGGGCGGCCCGGCGCGCGGCTGCTCATCGGGACCGTGATGGTCAGCTAGGGGTGAAGGGTCGCCTGCCCTGATCCTTCAGTCCTTCGTCGGACTGACCTGACGGTCATCACCATAGGTCAGGGCCAGGAAGACGTCCTCCAGGTCCGGGTCCTCGGTCACGATATCGGCGATGGTGACGCCCGCGGCGCGCACGGCGGCCAGCACATGCTCCACCGACGACTGGCCCTTCTTATAGGTGACGGCGAAGGCGCCGTTGGGGCGGGCGACGGCCTCGAAGCCCTTGAGCTTCGGCAGGGCCTTCAGGGGGCTATCGGGTGTCACCACGACGTTCCGCGTGTCCAGCCGACGCAACAGCTGCGGGGTCGGCTCATAGGCCACGACCTCGCCGCGGTTCATGATGGCGATGGTGTCGCAGAGCTCCTGCGCCTCTTCCAGATAGTGGGTGGTCAGCAGGATGGTCACGCCCTCGGCATTGAGGCGGCGGACGTATTCCCAGAGCTGGCGGCGCAGCTCGACATCCACGCCTGCGGTCGGCTCGTCGAGGATCAGGATGGGCGGATTGTGGACCAGGGCCTTGGCCACCATCAGGCGACGTTTCATGCCACCGGACAGGGCGCGAACATAGGCGTGGGCCTTGTCGCTGAGGCCGAGCGCCGCCAGCAGTTCGTCCGAGCGGCGTTCACCGGCGGGCACACCGTAGAAGCCGGCCTGGACCTCCAGCGACTCGCGCGGGGTGAAGAAGACGTCGGCGACGATCTCCTGTGGAACGACGCCGAGGGCGGCGCGGGCGTCGCGCGGCTGTCTGTCGATGTCGCGGCCCCAGATCTCGGCCGTGCCGCCGGTCTTGTTGACCACGCCGGCCAGGATGTTGATCAGGGTCGACTTGCCGGCACCGTTGGGGCCCAGCAGGCCGAACATCGAGCCGCGCGGAATGACCAGATCGACGCCGCGCAGGGCGACCTTGGGCGGGGCCTTTTTTGAGCCCGCATAGGTCTTTTCCAGCCCCCGGACCTCGATGGCGTTGACGGGCAGGGCGGCGGCTTCAGACATCGGCGGCTTTCGGTCGGTGAGCGGCCTAGGTAGGCCCGCTGTCCAGCGCCGCCAAGGGTGGTTGCGGTCCGTCGTGCACGTTCTTGTCAATGATGCTTGACATTCCTCGACAGAATGTCTAGTTCGCTTGTCATTATGGATAGTTTGCTTGACGGAGATCGACCTGTGACTCGTACGAAAATGATCGGCTGGACGGCCTTTACCTTTTGCCTGCTGGGCTATGGTATGTTCACCGCCATCGTGGTTCTGAACCTGACGGGAGAGATCTCCAGCCGCGAGTTGCTTCTGATCGGCGGACCCGCCGCAGTGATCGGCGAGATCGGGCTCTGGGTCGCGGCCGCCTCTCTGGGATGGTCCCTGTTCCGCAAGCGCAAGGCCTTCCTTGACCGGGTCTTCCGCCGGAAGTCGCAGACGGTTTGACGACAGGCGGCGGGGCTTCTAGGGAGTCGGCCGTTAACCGCCGCTACCAGTCAGGGTCGCCCATGCCGCCGCGCCACGCCGATGCGATCATTCCTCCGCCCGAGGCCATCGTGGTCTCCACGAAGCGGGTCGCCTGCGACGGCGGCGGCGGCGCCCTCGGGCATCCGCTGGTCTATATGGACATGGGTGGGGACGATTTCGTCGAATGCGGCTATTGCGACCGCCGCTTTGTGCTGGACGCACATCCGAAGCCCGGGGCGGACTACCACAGCCCTGCCGCCCGGCCCCCGGAAGCCCACTGAACCGGCTTCAGCCGACCCGGGTGCCCCTGGGGCAGCCCAACCCGGGAGCGGCATAGGTCCGGACGGCCTTTTGCAGGTCTGTCGCTGTTCGGGGGCGACAATTGGCAAGACCGGAGGGTGACACCGGCTGCAACACCTCGTTAATCGACGCGGTGCAACCTCGGCCGGGTAAATCACCGGAAGACTCGCCATGTCGACCATCCAGACGTCCAGCTATCGCCGCCCACGCGACCATTTCGAGCCGCAGGATACCGACCCGCAGGACCAGCGGCGCCTGCGCGGCCTGCTGGAGCAGATTGATTATTCGGCCTTCGTCGCCAATCGCGAAGTCATCGGCCAGATGATCCCGAAACTCGATGCGGCCATGTTTCACAAGCTCGCCGTGCTGACCGCGACGGCCCGGGCGAAATGGGCCGTTGAAAGCCTCCGCCAGTCGGAATCCGGCGCCCCCTCGACGCCCGACCAGATCGCACGACTGGCCGCAGCGCGGGCCGCCTATGAAGAGCTGGGCGAGGCCTATGAGGCCCTGCGCCGGATGGTCGAGCGCGGCTACATTACAATCCACTATTCGACAGGCTGAGGTCGGGTCGCGATCCGGGATGTGGGTTCGATCACAGCACCAGGCGCGGCAACCGGCCCGTCAGCCGGCGGCCCGGCTCAACAGCCATCCACCCAGCGCGAGCACCGTCAGCGCGGCAAGGGCGGTTCCAGCATAGAGCAGAAGCCGGTTGACGGGTTTGGGTCCGGCGTCGACGGGCGGCCCGGCGGGCGTCACGGGGCCCGCTGTGACCGCACCCGGTTGCGCCGGCGCAGTCGGGCCAACAGGCTCCTGCAGATTCCCTGCTTCCGGCTCGATCCCCGGCACTGGACCGGCCGTCAGACCGGGCGAGGCGGTGGCAGCGGTCGGGCGCGCGGTCGGTTCCTCACCCGGCCCGGGCGTTCGCGTCACCGACGCGACGGGCGTGCGGGTCCGGGCCTGCGGGTCCGTCCGGGCCGCACCGGGAATCAACGAGCCGCTCAGGACTCCCGGCGACAGCTGCATCGGCCCCGGTCCGGGCTGGGGGACGCCGCTTCGGGGAAGCGGGCCGGCGCGAAAGACGGTCGCGGGGGGACGACCCCAGACCACGGGTCGGCGAAAGGGCTCCGGGGTGCCGTTGAGCGGCTTGTCAGTGTCGGTGGGCATCAAAACTCCCGTCGCAATTCAGGCGCGCTACATCAAATGCAAGGAGGGGCCAAGCGGTTCGTCAATCCGGCACCTTGCAGGACCCGAGGCGGAAGATCTCAGTTTTTCAGCCGGTAGCCGGTGTGGAACATCCAGCCGACGATGGCCAGACAGACGAGCAGAAAGCCCAGGGTCGCGGCGAGGCTGATCCCGATGCCGACATCGCCCGATCCATAGAAGGTCCAGCGGAAGCCCGAGATCAGATAGACCACCGGATTGAACAGGGTGATGGTGCGCCAGACCGGGGGCAGCATGTCGATCGAATAGAAGGAGCCGCCGAGGAAGGTCAGGGGTGTGACCACCAGCATGGGAACCATCTGCAGCTGTTCAAAGCCGTTGGCCCAGATGCCGATAATGAAGCCGAAGAGACTGAAGGTGGTCGCGACCAGGATCAGGAAGGCCAGCATCTCGAGTGGATGGAGGATCCGCAGGGGCACGAACAGGGCCGCCGTGGCCAGGATGATCAGGCCCAGCACCGCCGATTTTGTCGCCGCCGCGCCGACATAGGCGAGGACGATCTCGAACGGGCTCACCGGGGCGGATAACAGCTCGTAGATGGTGCCGGTGAATTTCGGGAAATAGATGCCGAAGGAGGCGTTGAAGATCGACTGGGTGAACAGGCTGAGCATGATCAGGCCGGGCACGATGAAGGCGCCGTAGGCGACGCCGTCGATCTCGGTCATCCGGCTGCCGATCGCCGAGCCGAAGACGACGAAATACAGGGATGTGGTGATCACCGGCGTGACCAGGGACTGCCAGACGGTCCGCAGGGCGCGCGCCATCTCGAACCGGTAGATGGCCCAGACGCCGTAACCGTTGAAGGTCATGCTCATGCCGCCGCTCCCGTCGTCCTGTCGCTGTGAACCAGGCTGACGAAGATGTCCTCCAGTGAGCTCTGGCTGGTGTGCAGGTCCTTGAAGGCGATGCCGAGGTCAGAAAGCCTGCGCAGCAGGGACGGCACACCCGTATTCTCGAGGTTGGAGTCGAAGACGTATTCCAGCTCATTGCCGTCCGCCTTCAGCGTCAACGACCATTCGGCCAGTTCCGGCGGGAGCGCGGCCAGGGGCTCCTGCAGGTTCAGCGTCAGGGTCTTCCGGCCCAGCTTCTTCATCAGGGCCGCGGTCTGTTCGACGAGGATCAGCTCGCCCTTCAGGATCACCCCGACCCGGTCGGCCATCTCTTCGGCCTCCTCGATATAGTGGGTGGTCAGGATGATGGTGACGCCCTTGTCGCGCAGACTGCGGACCAGGTTCCACATGTCGCGGCGCAGCTCGACATCGACCCCGGCGGTCGGCTCATCGAGGAACAGGATGTCGGGCTCGTGGCTCAGGGCCTTGGCGATCATCACCCGGCGCTTCATCCCGCCGGACAGGGTCATGATCCTGTCGTTGCGCTTGTCCCAGAGCGACAGGTCGCGCAGCGTCTTTTCGATGTGTCCCGGGTTCGGAGCCTTGCCGAACAGGCCGCGGCTGAAGGTCACCGTGGCCAGAACGGTTTCGAAGGCGTCCGTGGTCAGCTCCTGGGGCACCAGGCCGATCTTCGACCGCGCCGCCCGATAGTCCTTGCGGATGTCATGGCCGTCGGCCGTGACCGTGCCGGTCGTCGGGTTGACGATGCCGCAGACGATGGAGATCAGCGTCGTCTTGCCCGCCCCATTGGGCCCCAGCAGGGCGAAGATCTCGCCCTTGCCGATGGTCAGGTCCGTGGCCTTCAGGGCCTGCAGCCCCGATTTATAGGTCTTGGTCAGACCCTGGATGGAAACAACCGGCTGCATAGGCACCCTCCCGAGATGACGGCAGATATGGGTCCGGGTGTCGCACCTCAAGGGCCGTCGATGCGGGGGGACCCGCGCGGGTGTCATCGCCTCCGGCCTGTTTTCCTCTATACAGGTCTCGCGTCCGCCGGATTGGATGGTCGTGCGACCGGAATCCGCCGAGCCGACGCGTCCGTCCGGAACCGTTACCGTAACTGCCCGTTCAACACCCCTGTCGGAGACCGCCCCATGCAGATGAGAAACCTCGCCGCCGCCCTGATTGTCACGGCAGCCCTGCCGTTGTCGGCCTGCGTCACGGCCCCCGGGCCCGATGAAGTCCGCGCGCCGGCGCCGACCCGGGCCGTTGATCTGGATCGCTTCTACTCGGGTCGCTGGCTGGAGATCGCGCGCTTGCCGATGAGCCTGACGGACGGATGCGTGGCCGGTGCCACCAACTATGTTGTCGTCAATCCGACCCGGGTGGATGTTCGCGACACCTGCCAGGTGGATACGCCGCAGGGCCGGGAAAAGGCGATCGGGGGCCGGGGAGAGGTGCTGGACCCGGGCATGAACGCCAAGCTGCGGGTGCGCTACGTCGGTGGCCTGGTCACCTGGGACTACTGGGTTCTGGATCGTGCGGATGACTACAGCTGGTTCATCTCGGCCGATCCGACGTTCGAGAAGCTCTGGATCTACACGCGCGAGGTTCCGGACGCCGCGGAACGCCAGGCCCTCGTCGCGCGCGCCGCGGCGCTGGGTTATGACGTCAGCCGTCTGGAATTCCCCGATTTCTGATCCGCTCCTTCAAGGCCGTCCCATGATCCGTCCGAGAGTCTTCTTCGCCGCCTCCCTGCTGGTGTTCGCGCTCGCGGCCTGCGGCGGCCGGGAGGCGCTGGATCCCGCGGCAGGCTTCGGCCCGAACCCGACCCTTCCGCCGCCGCAGCTGTCGCTGTTCCCGCGGGTCAATGTGGCCGAGGCCGTGGGGTGGCCGCAGGGGCGTATGCCGACGCCGGCACGAGGCTTCCGGGTGCAGGCGTTCGCTTCCGGACTGGATCATCCGCGCTGGCTCTATCGCCTGCCCAATGGCGACATCCTGGTCGCCGAATCCAATGCACCGCCGAAGCCGGAGGGCCGGTCGGGGGGACTTCGGGGCTGGATTGAGGGGCTGGTCATGAAACGGGCGGGAGCCCGGGCCCCCAGCGCTGACCGCATTACCCTGCTGCGTGACGCCGACGGGGACGGCGAAGCCGAGACGCGGACGGTGTTTCTTGAAAACCTGAGGTCACCCTTCGGCATGGCGCTGGTCGGGCAGACCCTTTACGTCGCCAATGCCGACGCCGTGGTCGCCTTCCCCTACCAGGCGGGTCAGACGCAGATTTCTGCGGCCGGGCGAACGCTTGCGGCCTTGCCGGCAGGTCGGAACCACCACTGGACCAAGAGCCTGGTCGCCAGCCCGGACGGGCGGCGTCTGTATGTCGGCGTGGGATCCAATTCGAACATCGCCGAGCACGGCATGGCCGAAGAGGAAGGTCGCGCGGCCATCCATGAGATCGACATCGCCACCGGCGCGGGCCGCGTCTTTGCGTCCGGCCTGCGCAATCCGGTCGGTCTGGCCTGGCAGCCGGACAGCGGCAAGCTCTGGGTCGCCGTGAATGAGCGCGATGAACTGGGCCATGATCTGGTGCCCGACTACATGACCTCGGTGACCCCGGACGGCTTCTATGGCTGGCCCTGGAGCTACTATGGCCAGATCGTCGATGCGCGGGTCGAACCGGCCAATCCGGAGATGGTCGCCCGGGCGCTGCGGCCCGACTATGCCCTGGGTGCGCACACGGCATCGCTGGGATTGACCTTCGGCGAGGGCGGGCTGTTTGCCGCCCGTTATCGCGGCGGGGCCTTCGTGGGTCAGCACGGCTCGTGGAACCGCACGCCGCGCAATGGCTATCGGGTGATCTTTGTGCCGTTCACGGGCGGGGTTCCGTCAGGGCCACCCGAAGACATTCTGGCCGGCTTCCTCAATGAAGAGGGTCAGGCGATGGGCCGGCCCGTCGGTGTGCAGTTTGACCGCGCGGGGGCGCTGCTGGTGGCGGACGACGTCGGCAATGTGATCTGGCGGGTGTCGCCTGCGGCCTGACGGTGAACAAACAGAACCCCGGCGGATCCCTCCGCCGGGGTCTGTCTTCAGGCCTGTTGCCGTTTCAGTCCCGCCCGGATCGGGGCGGAGGACTTCAGAAGCTGGCGACTTCCGAGATCGAAAGGACGGCCGGTTGGGGATCGCCACTGCCGTAGGTGCCGACCCAGATTTCATAGCGTCCGGCATTTGATCCGAGGGTGACCAGCGGGTTGGTGTCTTCTCCCGAGTCGTCGTCGCAGTACCATTCGCCGTTCGGGCCGTTCACCACCAGGGTGGTGTCGCTCCGGGAAAGCACCGAAATCATGATGTTCAGCGAGCCCTTGCCGCTCCAGTAGAACCGGAAGTCCGGTGCGTTGGTGATATAGCCCGAGCAGCCGCTGCCGGCATTGGTGGCGCTGATGCTGCCGCCGGCGCGCAGGCTGACCAGATGCGGATCCGGTTGAAAGCCGGGTGCCAGGGAAATGTCGCCATAGTTCGGGCTGGCGTTGAAGTCCTGGGCCGCGACGGGCCCGGCGAGCGCCAGGGCGCAGACGGCGGTCAGAAGATATTTCATCGATTTTGTCCCCTCCGGATCGTTCCGGCCCCGCGCCGCCAATCCGTGTTCCGTGATTAAGCCTTGTCGTGTGGCGTTCTACAAGCGGCCGTCAGACTTTGGCGGGTTCGCCCCCGGAACCGCCGCATCGGCGCCACGCCGACGCACAAACCGGCGGCTTTCTGCAAGGAAAAGCCTCTGCGATTCCCCTGCCGGTTGACCGGGACGGGCGGCTTGTTCATCACCAAGACAGGGGCGGCTGCCTGCGGAGCGATGACGACGATGGGTCTGATGGCGAACATCAAGCGCAATCTGCGCTTCGCCAAGGGGCTGGGCCGTCTGCTCAAGCGCATCAAGCCCGTCGAGCTGGACAGTGCCGATCTGGTTTGTGACGACTGGGAGGAGGCCGTTGACCATTATGGAGAGCGGATAGCCATCCGGGACGACCGTCGCGCGGTGACCTATCGCGAGCTTGACGCCATGGCCAACCGCTTCGGCCACTGGGCCCAGAGTCGCCGGCTCAAGCGCGGGGACACCATCGCCCTGGTGATGCTCAACCGGGCCGAATACATCGCCGCCTGGCTGGGGTTTTCCAAGGTCGGCGTCGCCACGGCCCTGATCAACACCAATCTGACCGGCCACGCCCTGGCCCACTGTCTCTCCATTTCCAATGCCTCGCAGGTAGTTTCGGACGAGGATTGCTGGAAACGTGTCGAAGATGCGCGGGCCCTGTCCGGTCGCAACCTGATGCTCTGGGTCCTGGGGCTGGGCGATGAGGACGAGGCGGATTCCCGGCGTGGGCTCGACAAGCCTGTTCGCAGCGGCTCTTCCGTGCGCCCGGCCCGATCCGCCCGCGCGGGCCTGACCAACCGCGATACGGCCCTCTATATCTACACCTCGGGCACCACCGGCCTGCCAAAGGCCGCCAAGGTCACCCACGCCCGGGCGCGCACCTATATGCGGGCCTTCGCAGGCGCGACGGGCGCGACCGGGAAGGACGTCACCTTCAACGTACTGCCCCTCTATCATGCGACCGGAGGATTGGTGGGCGTGGGGCCGGCCCTGTTGAACGGTGGCCAGCTGGTCCTGCGCAAACGATTTTCGGCGACGAATTTCTGGCCGGATGTAAAGGCCTCGGGTGCCACCCTTTTCGTCTATATCGGCGAGCTGTGCCGCTATCTGGTCAACTGCCCCGAAAACCCGGACGAACGGTCGCACAACCTCCGCCTGGCCTTCGGAAACGGTCTGAGGCCCGATGTCTGGACTGACTTTCAGACGCGGTTTGCCGTGCCGGACATCTTCGAATTCTATGGCTCGACCGAGGGCAATGTCTCGGTGTTCAATTTCGATGGCAAGCCGGGTGCCATCGGCCGCGTGCCGGGATTTCTGAAGAACAAGATCAATTTCCGCCTTGTGCGGTTCGACATGGAGACGGAGGAGCCGGTTCGCGGCCCTGACGGCCTGTGTCAGCTGGTCAGGGCGAATGAGGTCGGCGAGGCGATCGGCCGGATCGGTGACGATCCGCGTCACGCGTATTCGGGCTATGCCGACAAGGCGGCCTCGGAAAAGAAGATCCTGCGCGACGTCTTTGTCCGGGGTGACCGCTGGTTTCGCACCGGCGATCTGATGAAGCAGGACGGCGAGGGCTATGTCTATTTCATCGACCGGATCGGTGACACCTACCGCTGGAAGGGTGAGAACGTCTCGACCGCCGAGGTGGAACAACGGCTGACCGACGCGCCGGGCGTGAAAGAGGTCATCGCCTATGGTGTTCCGGTTCCGGGACATGAGGGCAAGGCGGGCATGGTCGCCCTGGTCGTCGAGGGTCGTTTCGCCGCCAAACCTTTCGCCGACTGGGTCGACCGGGAGCTGCCGGCCTATGCGCGCCCCGCCTTCGTGCGTCTGATCAAGGCGGCCGATACCACCGGAACCTTCAAATACAAGAAGGTTGATCTGGTCGCAGACGGCTTTGATCCGGACAAGGTCGACGGTCCCCTCTACGTCCGGGGCGGAAAGAATGGCTACGCCAGATTCAGCGAGGCGGCGCGCGCTGCGATCATGGACGGCGAAACCCGCTTCTAGGGCGCCGTTCGCAACCGCCCCTTAATCAATAACAGCGAAGGTGCGGGCCTCCCACGCTCAGGACGCTCCGGCTTTTCATGTTCCAGATCATCGGCATTGTCCTCCTGTTCGGCATGGTGTTCGGCGGTTACACCATCGCCGGCGGCAAGATGGGCGTGATCCTGCACTCCCTGCCCTATGAGATGATGATGATCGGCGGATCCGCTGTGGCGGCGCTGGTCATGTCCAACTCGGTTGGGACCCTCAAGGGTGTGGGTGGCGGTCTGGGCAAGGTCTTCGCCGGGCCCAAATGGAAGAAGCAGGACTACAAGGACCTGCTCAGCCTGCTGTTCCAGCTCACCAAGACGATGAAATCAAAGGGCGTCATTGCCCTCGAGAGCCACATCGAAAAGCCGGGCGACAGCACCATCTTCCAGAAATATCCCAAGGTGCTGAAGGACCATTTCGCCACCGACTTCATCTGCGACACCCTGCGGATGATGACCATGAACCTCGAGGATCCACACCAGATCGAGGACGTCATGGAAAAGCAGCTGGAGAAGCATCACCACGAGGCCCTGGGGCCCGCGCATGCGCTGCAGAACATGGCTGACGCTCTTCCGGCGCTGGGCATCGTCGCGGCCGTGCTGGGGGTGATCAAGACCATGGCGGCGATCACGGAGCCGCCGGAGGTGCTGGGCGGCATGATCGGCGGCGCCCTGGTCGGTACCTTCCTGGGCGTCTTCCTGGCCTATGGCCTGGTGGGTCCGCTGGCGGCGCGCCTGACCCAGATCATTGACGAGGAGGGCTCCTACTACAAGATCATCCGGTCGGTGCTGGTCGCCCATCTGCACGGCAATGCCGCCCAGATCTCTGTCGAAATCGGCCGCGGTGACATTCCCTCCTCGGCCCAGCCGTCCTTCCTCGAGATGGAAGAATCGCTGTCCGCTGCGCCGACGGACGCCTGATCGTTCAGCCTGCGGTCTGATCCGGCGACGGCGTCGACGTCAGCCGGACCGGTTCGCCGGTCGCGGGAAGTCTTCGCGATTGGCGGGATTCGCCGACCCCGGACGCCGGAGGCGCGACAGGCGGGAAGGCGTTCCGATCGCTGTCTCGCCCCGCCGATCACACCGGTTCACGAATACGTGAGAATTAGGCTTGGCTTTCGCTCACGTTCCCGTTATCTCCGGAACTGCGAGGAGTTCATGACCTCGTTTGACCCTTCTGAAGGAATAAAACTATGCGCATCACCGCTCTGGTCGCCGCTTCGGTCGCCGCTCTGGCCCTGGCCGCCTGCACCCCCGCCGCCGACAAGGCTGAAGAAGCTCCGGCCGCTGACGCCGCTGCTGAAGCCCCGGCCGCCGACGCCGCCATGGCCCCGGCTGCTGACGCCGCTGCCGCCCCGGCCGCCGACGCCGCCATGGCCCCGGCTGCTGACGCTGCCGCCGCTCCGGCTGCCGCCGCCGCTGCCCCGGCCGCCGCTCACTAATACGAGCGACATCATTCGGGCCTTCGGGCCTGATGAAGGAAGGGCCGTCCCGAAAGGGGCGGCCCTTTTTCCTTGTCCGGTTCGCAGGAACGCGCGGCAGATGGGCGCTATTTAACTTGCAGGGGTTCGCCGGCGTTCTTTATCCAGTGCTCCGGGACGTCCCCGTCCACCGAATTCAAAGGAGCCATCCGATGCGTATCACCGCCCTGATCGTGGCCGCCGCTGCGGCGCTGACCGTGTCCGCCTGCCAGAAGGCCGAGGAAAAGGCCGAAGATGCCTCGACCGAAGCCGCCGAAGCGGCCGGCGTGGCCGACCCGGCCGCCGCCAACACCAGCATCGACCAGGCTGCGGCTGACGCCAAGGCCGCTGCGGATGCGGCCGCCGCGGCGGAACTCGCGCCTGCGGCCGCCGGTGGCACCGCTCCGGCCCCCGCCGCGGCCGCCCCGGCCCCCGCAGCGGCCGCACCGGCGGCTCCGGCCGCAGCCCACTAGACCCGGCACCGGAAGCTGACCAACGGCTATCGCCAACGGACAGGGGCCGCTCTTCGGGGCGGTCCTTTTTCGTTGCGCCGCAGCCCAGGCCGTATAGGCCGTGGCCAATGGCTGAAGACCGCGCACCCCAACTGATCTGGACTGAGGACGGTTCGCCGCGCTCGGGGCGATTCGGCGATGTCTATTTCTCGCAGCAGGACGGGTTGGCCGAAGCGCGCGCGGTCTTCCTCGCGGGGTGCGACCTGCCGACGGCATGGGCGGGGCGCCGTCGATTTTGTGTGGCTGAACTGGGGTTCGGCACGGGGCTGAACATTGCGGCCCTGCTGGACCTGTGGCGTCGTGAGAGGCCGGCTGAGGGGCATTTGAGCGTCTTCTCGGTGGAAGGCTTCCCGCTGGATCGCGAAGAGGCCGGGCGCGCCCTGGAAGCCTGGCCGGAACTGGCCGACGCGACACAGGCGCTGCTGGATGTCTGGCCCCAGGCGACGCCGGGGTTTCATCGCCTTGACCTGCCCGACTTCAATGCAACGCTGGACCTGGCGATCGGCGACGTGGGCTGGGCCCTGTCGCAGTGGACGGGACAGGCGGATGCCTGGTTCCTCGACGGTTTTGCACCCTCGACCAATCCGGACATGTGGTCGGACGCGGTGTTGGACGGCATCGCGGCCCGATCGGCGCCGGGTGCACGGGCCGCGACCTTCACGGTCGCCGGGGCCGTACGCCGGGGGCTGTCCGGGCGGGGCTTCTCCGTCGACAAGCGCCCCGGCCACGGTCGGAAGCGAGAACGGCTGGAAGCGCGCCTGCCCGGCCCCGCCGCCGAATCACCCCGGATCCCGTCGGTGGCGGTGATCGGGGCCGGGATCGCAGGGGCAGCGCTGGTGCGGGCCTTCGCAGCGCTCGGCCTGCGGGTGACGGTGATCGAGGCCGAGGGGTCCGGTGCCGGAGCCTCCGGCTTTCCCACGGCGCTTGTGACCCCGCGGCTCGACGCCGGGGATGCCGGGATCGCCGCGCTCCATGCCCAGGCGCTGTCGCGGGCGGCGGCCCTGTACGCCCCCCTGCCCGGAGCCGTGGTCGGGACAGGCGTTCTCCAGCTTGAACAGATGCCCCGTGACGCCGTGCGCTACGCCAGGGTCGCGGGTCAGTCGATCTGGGCCGACGGGGCCATGGAGGTTCGCGATGCCGCCGCCTGTGCCGCCGGTCTGGGCGAGCCGGTGGCGGGCGGCGGCCTGTGGATGCGCGATGCCATGGCGGTCCGGCCTGCCGCTGTGCTTGAGGCCTGGCTGGGTCCGGCGGAACGGATCACCGCCACCGTCGCACGGATCGAGGCGACCGAAGGCGGCTGGCAGCTGCGGGATGCGACAGACGCTGTCGTCCTGGAGGCCGGGATCGTGGTGGTCGCGGCCGGCTGGGGGAGTGCGGGGCTGGTCCCGGGTCTGGCCCTGGCACCGGTCCGCGGTCAGGCGAACTGGGTAGAGGGCGTTCAGACAGGCCCGGTCGCCTGGGGGGGCTATGCGGTCCCGACCGGGTCCGGCCTGCTGTTTGGCGCGACCCATGACCGGGGCGAGACCGAGGGCGGGCCGTCGGATGAGGCCACGGCGCGCAATCTGGAGACCGTCGCGGCCCGCCTGCCGGAGTTGGCGGCGCGGATCGCAGCGGCTGGTCCGGTGCAGGCCCGGACGGCGGTGCGCGCGACCACGCCAGACCGGTTGCCACTGGCCGGGGCGGTGCCGGGCGCCGACGGCCTGTTCATGCTCGGCGGGCTTGGTTCGCGCGGCTTCTGCGTCGCGCCCCTGCTGGCCGAGCACGTCGCGGCCCTGGCGACCGGGGCATCGTCGCCGTTGCCGGCGGACCTGGCCGCCCGTATCTCGACCTTGCGAAACGCCGCGCTTGCGACCCTTGCGCAACCGGTCGGCAGGGTGGACGGTTGAGCGTCCGGTTCCTTGAGGAGACCAACCCCATGCGCACCCTCGCCTTCGCCGCTCTCGGCCTACTGACCCTTGCGGCGTCCTGCGCGCCTGTTGCGGGCGACGACATGGCCGGAGCCGCGGCGCCGCGCGCCCGCCAGTGTTTCAGCGTCCGCCAGGTCGATAATTTCAAACAGGGCCGCCCGGATCAGGTCTTCCTGCGGGTGGGGCGTAACGACGTCTATGAGCTGAACGCCGTCGGCGGCTGCCCGGACATGGATTTCGCCGTCCAGATGGCTCTGATCCCGGACGGTGCCATGGTCAGCGAACGGCTGTGCACGGACGACTGGGCCCGGATCGTGGTGCCGGGATCGACGTCCCAGACCTCGGTCTGCCGCGTTCGGGTCAGCCGCAAACTGACGGCCGAAGAGATCGCCGCCCTGCCACCGCGCCACCGGCCCTAGGGCGAAATCGGTCCTGGTGGACGCAGTCCGCCAAGGCTCAGGTTTCGCTCAATATTCAGGTCTTCTGGGCGTAGCCGAGGCGCTGGTTGAGCTTGTCGATCAGATCGATGGCCGTCTCGGCGACGACCGAGCCGGGCGGATAGACGGCCGCGGCACCCATGTCGATCAGGGTCTGGACGTCCGACGGCGGGATGACGCCGCCGACCACGATCATGATGTCGGGCCGCCCCAGCTTCTCCAGCTCGGCCTTGAGTTCCGGCACGAGCGTCAGGTGGCCGGCTGCCAGGGAGGAGGCACCGACAGCGTGGACATTGGCAGCCACGGCGTCGCGGGCGGCCTCGGCCGGGGTCTGGAACAGCGCCCCGGCGGTGGCCTCAAGCCCCAGGTCGCCATAGGCCGTGGCGATGACCTTCTGGCCCCGGTCGTGGCCGTCCTGGCCCAGCTTGGCGATCAGGATGCGCGGCGGTCCCCCGTCGTTGTCGACGAAGGCGGCGACCATGTCGCGCGCGCGTGCGATCTTCGGATCGTTCCCGGCCTCGCGGGCATAGACGCCGCGGGCGGTCTTCACCGTCGCCACATGCCGGCCGAAGGCGGCTTCCAGCGCATCGGAAATCTCGCCGACGGTCGCAAAGGCGCGGGCCGCCCGGACCGACAGTTCGAGCAGATTGGCATTCCCCCTGGCCCCCTCGGTCAGGGCGTCGAGGGCGGCCTGGGCCTTCGCCTCATCGCGTTCGGCGCGCAGGCGTTTCAGCTTGTCGATCTGGGCCGCGAGCACGGCGGCGTTGTCGACCTTGAGCATGGGGATGTCGTCGACCGCGTCTGACAGATAGCGGTTCACCCCGACAACGGTCTGCTGGCCCGTGTCGATCCGCGCCTGCGTCCGGGCCGCGGCTTCCTCGATCCGCATCTTGGGCACGCCGGCCTCGATGGCCTTTGCCATGCCGCCCAAGGCCTCGACCTCGGCCATCAGGACGCGGGCCTTGTTCGCCAGTTCGTGGGTCAGGCGTTCGACATAGAAGCTGCCGCCCCAGGGATCGATGACCTTCGTCAGGCCGGTTTCCATCTGCAGCAGCAGCTGGGTGTTGCGGGCGATCCGGGCCGAGAAGTCGGTCGGCAGGGCCAGGGCCTCGTCCAGGGCATTGGTGTGCAGGCTCTGGGTCTGGCCGCCGGCCGCGGCCATGGCCTCGACCATGGTGCGGGGCACATTGTTGAACACATCCTGCGCCGCCAGCGACCAGCCGGAGGTCTGGCAGTGGGTGCGGAGCGACAGGGAGCGGGGGTCCTTTGCGCCGAATTTCGACACGGCCTCGGCCCACAGCAGGCGACCGGCGCGCAGCTTGGCCACCTCCATGAAATAGTTCATGCCGATGGCCCAGAAGAAGCTGAGCCGGGGCGCGAACCGGTCCACGTCCATGCCCGCTGCCACGCCCGCCTTCAGATATTCGACCCCGTCGGCGAGGGTGTAGGCCAGCTCCAGATCGGCCGAGGCCCCGGCCTCCTGCATATGGTAGCCGCTGATCGAGATGGAGTTGAATTTCGGCGTGTGCTCGGCGGTCCAGGCGAAGATGTCCGACACGATCCGCATCGAGGGTTCGGGCGGATAGATGTAGGTGTTGCGGACCATGAACTCCTTGAGGATGTCGTTCTGGATGGTCCCGGTCAGGGCTGCGTGCGGCACGCCCTGTTCCTCGGCGGCGACGACATAGAGGGCCAGGATCGGCAGGACGGCGCCGTTCATGGTCATCGACACCGACATCTGGTCCAGCGGGATGCCGTCGAACAGGGTGCGCATGTCATGGATGCTGTCGATGGCCACGCCGGCCATGCCGACATCGCCCTTTACCCGCGGGTGGTCCGAGTCATAGCCCCGGTGGGTGGCCAGATCGAAGGCGATCGACAGCCCCTTCTGACCGGCGGCCAGGTTGCGGCGGTAGAAGGCGTTGGATGCCTCGGCGGTCGAGAAGCCGGCATACTGGCGGATGGTCCAGGGATTGCCCGCATACATGGTCGGATAGGGGCCGCGCACATAGGGGGCGATGCCGGGCAGGCCGTGGATGAAGTCGAGCCCCTCGATGGCGTCTGGACCATAGGCGGTCTCGACGGTCAGGCCCTCGGGCGTCTGCCAGGCGTTGCGTGCGGGACCAGGGCCGGTCGGGCCGAGGTCGAGCTGGACCTTTGCGAAATCGGGGAAACTCATTGGCCGGCCTGCCGCTGCTGCATCTCGAACGGCGCGGCGAACCGGATCGGGATCAATGGATCGCAGACGTCGCCGCCGCCCGGGTAAACCGGGACGGGGTCCACTTCAAATGGGGCAGGCCGGGGCGCGGGATCGACGAATTTCGTCACCCCCACCAGCTGTGAGACGCCGTTCGCCAGTGCAGCTTGGCGTTCGGCGCGGGCAGTGGCCACACGGCCCTGCAGACTGCCGGCCCTCAGGGAGCTGATCAGCCCGCCCTCGGCCTCGATCCGCTGGAACTCGGCCCAGCCGGCCTCCGCCAGATCCCGGGTACGGGCATCGAGGAACCACGACCCCGCGGCCGGATCATCGACCCGGCCGAGATGGGCTTCTTCCATCAGCACGGCCTGGGTGTTGCGGGCCTGCCGCCGGGCGAAGGCATCGGAACGGCCATTGGCGCGGGAAAGACCGTCCAGCACCACGGCGTCGGCCCCGCCGACCGCCCCGGCATAACCCGCGGCCGTCAGGCGCAGCAGGTTGGGCCAGGGATCGTGCGCCGACAGCATCCGCCGCGAGGATCGCGCCTCGATCACGGCCGGCGTTTCGATCCCGAAGGCCCGGGTCAGGGTGCGCCACATCAGCCGCAGGGCCCTGACCTTGGCGAGGCCGTCAAAGTATTCCTGATCCAGCGAGACGCCGAGGACGGTGCCCTTCAGCGCTGCCCCGACGGTCATCCCAGCAGCAACGGCGGCCTTGATGAGGGCTGCGGCGTTCGCCGTGGCAAACCCCAGTTCCTGTCCGATCGACCCACCCGCCTCGTGCACGACGCGCCCGCCGGCCAGAAAGAAGGAAGCCTCGGGATAGGCTCCGGCATGGCGGGCTGCGGTATTGACGGCCAGCAACAGGTGTTCGTCGATCGCCCGCGGGGCCACGCCGGCTTCGGCGAAGGCCGAGAGCGGATCCATGTGAAACATGAGCCGGGCGCGGGGTGAGCCCTTGGCCGCAACCGCCAGCGCATTGGCCGCCTCCGGCCCGTCCAGGCCGGCGTCCAGTCCGACCGGCGCCAGCTCCAGGGCGACGCCGTCCAGCGCGCGGCCGAGGGGTTCGGAGTCGGCCAGAACGGCCCCCTTCAGCAGCACCGAGGCCGCCCCGCCCGCAAGGTCGGCGAGGACGGCAGCGTTGACGGCCGCCGGGTCTTCGCCCTCGACCAGGGTCCGCACATCCCAGGCGCGCCCCTCGGCATCTGACGGTCGGGGCGCTGACAGGGCCGCGCCGCCGGTCGCAGCGGCATAGAGGGGCCGGATCGCGAGGCCGTCAGCGTCGAGGTGAACGAGGCTTTCGAGCGACCGGTCGTTCAGGGCCTTTTCGGCCAGACCGCGCCAGTCGGCAGGGGAGGGGTCGGGAAACAGGTCGGACATGAGGCCTGTAATGCGTCGCCGCGCCTTTCCGGTCCAGCCCGGACGTCGTCACCGGAGGTATCCAGGGCTGCGGGGAAGGGAATGGTGGACGCGACAGGGATTGAACCTGTGACCCCCTCGATGTCAACGAGGTGCTCTCCCGCTGAGCTACGCATCCGCCAAGACGGTTCCAGACGGGTCCGGAACGGGAAGGACGGGTCTATAACCCCTGGGACCCGCCGACCGCAAGGGGCTTTCCCGGAGGGCTGCGGTCAAATGGCTGCGCCTTTTCGACCCGGTGCGGTTTGAAATCAGGCGGCGACCATCCGCTCGACCTCACCGACCAGGTCACGCAGGTGGACGGGTTTTGCCAGCACCTTGGCCTGGGGGCTGGCCTGGGCGGCCGACAGGGCCACGGCGGCGAAGCCGGTGATGAACATGATGCGTATGCCGGGCTGGCGGGCGGCGGCGACGCGGGCCACCTCGATCCCGTCGGCACCGGGCATGACGATGTCGGTCAGCAGCAGGTCCCACGGACCCTGATCCAGCGCCTCGATGGCGTCGTCGCCATTCTCGCAATCGACCACGGAATGGCCGGCGCGTTCGAGCGCCCGGGTCAGGAAGCCGCGGAGCGAGTGATCGTCCTCGGCCAGTAGAATACGCGCCATGTCGTTCCCCGATGGTCTTTCCGGAAGGCTACGCCGCGACTGGTAAACCCGCCATGAAAATCAGGGGTTCCGGGCGGCCGCCGGCTGTGAAGGCCGGGGTGAAAAAGGGTAAGGCATCAACATGGATGAGAACCGGAGCGCAACGGAGGTCGAGGGCGGTGAGGCGTCTGTCGTTCTGCGCCCGCCGACGCCCGGTCGCTTTGTCTTCGCCTCACCGCATTCGGGTACGTTCTATCCGCCGGAGATGGGCCGCGATCCGGCTCTGGACGAGGCCGGCTTGCGCAGCGCCGAGGACGCCTTGGTGGATCGGCTGATCGCATCCGGCGTTGCCGGGGGTGCCACGGTGGTCCTCGGCCGGTTCGGCCGCGCCTGGGTCGATCTGAACCGTGATCCGGCCGATCTGGACCCTGTCCTGATCGAAGGCCTCGCCGATGGACCGGTTTCGGCCCGGACGGCAGCGGGGTATGGCGTCATCCCCCGGCTGACAGGCGACGGGCGGGCACTCTATGACCGGCGTCTGTCGCTGGCCGAGGCGCGTGACCGGATTCTGCGAGCGCATTCGCCCTATCATCAGCAACTGGCCGCCGGAATGGAGGCGGCGCGGGCGCGACATGGCGAGGCCGTGCTGGTCGACTGGCATTCGATGCCCGCGCGGGCCACGCAGGGTGTGGGCGGGGCCCGAGGGCCGGATGTGGTCCTCGGTGACCGTCACGGATCGTCCTGCGAGGCCGGGCTGACTCGACGTCTGCGCCGGGCGTTCGAGGCCCTGGGCTGGCGGGTGGCGCTGAACCAGCCCTATGCCGGGGGGTGGACCACCCAGCGATGGGGACGTCCGTCCGAGGGGTTTCACGCCATCCAGATCGAGCTGAACCGGGCCCTTTATTTCGACGAGCAGGCCCGGGTGCCGGGACCCGGCTGGTCGCGCACGGAAAAGGGCGTGGCTCGGGTCATCGTTGACCTGTTGGCGGGGGCATAAAAAAAGCCGCGCCCGAAGGCGCGGCATGAAGTCTATAGGGAGGAAACGCCCAGAAGGGCACGACGCCCGAAGGCGTCAGACGACAAGCTAGGTTGCAGCGCACAAATCGTCAAGCGTTTATCTCGCAACTGCGTTCACGAAATGCCATGCCGTTGGACGGCTCAGGTCCGCTCCAGCAGCCGGCGCGCGCTGCGAATGGCGCGCGCGGCCGGTGATCCGGCCTGTCGCCAGACCATCAGCCAGAATGCGGCTGCCACGCCCAACGCCAGCCAAAGCGGTCCGAACAGCCAGGCCGCCGCCGCCAGGGCGAAATAATAGCCTCGCACACCCTGGCTGAAGGCATTCAGCGCCGGGTTGAGCAGATCGGCCGCGGCGTCGCCGAGCGCGACCCGGTCGGCCTCGGTATGCACCTCGGGCGCGGCACCGATCAGGGCCAGGGCGTAATTCAACTGTCTGATCGACCAGATAAAATCCAGAAGTCCGCGGGCGAGGCAGAGCAGTACCAGGGCCAGCTTGGCGACCAGCAGCCTCGTCGGTACGGCCTCCGCCCCGACCGAGGCGAACCCCAGCATCGCCTGTTCCCCGCCGAACAGGACGCTGGCCACGGCCGCGATCAGCAGCAGGTTGGTCGAGGCGAAAAAGCCGCCCGAGTTGATCGTGTGGCCCAACAGATTGCTGTCGACGAGACGGATCTCACGGTGGGCCATGGCCGTCATCCACACCCTGCGAACGACCAGCATGTCAGCGTTCAGAGTGCCGCTGCGCTTGGCCAGAAGGGTCAGGAACGGGCCATAGCCGAGCCAGCAGAGGATGAAGAGGGCCAACGCCAGCCAGTCGAACAGTGTCATCGCAGCCTCCTCATCATGCCGGCACCGTGAGGCACCCGGGCTTCGCGCTCAAGCGGCGGGTGACAGGCGCGGGGCCTCCCGCCTTGCTTCCGCCGCGACCCGCGCCTATCACGCCGGCCACTTTCGTATCGCACCGCACAATAATCGAGCGCGCCATGAATATCGACGCCATTCCCGTCGGCCCCAATCCGCCTTGGGACGTCAATGTCATCATCGAGATCCCCCAGGGGGGGCTGCCGGTGAAATACGAGATGGACAAGGCGTCCGGCGCCCTGTTCGTCGACCGCTTCCTGCACACAGCGATGTACTATCCCGGCAACTACGGCTTCATCCCGCACACCCTGTCGGATGACGGTGATCCCTGCGATGTGATCGTGCTGAACCCAACGCCGGTGGTGCCGGGCTGTATCATCCGCTCGCGCCCGATCGGCGTGCTGAAGATGGAAGACGAGGCCGGGGGCGACGAGAAGATCCTGGCCGTGCCGGTCGACAAGCTGAACCCCTATTACACCGACATCGCCAGCTACCGGCAGTTGCCGACCATCATGGTCGAGCAGATCGAGCATTTCTTCACCCGCTACAAGGACCTGGAGAAGAACAAGTCGGTCACGGTCAAGGGCTGGGGCGACGCCGGAGAGGCCGCCGAACTGATCGCCACCGGCATGCGGGCGCATCAGGAAAAGCTGAGGGCCGCCATCGCCAGGGCCGCCGCCGCGGCGTGATTTCTGCGACCTTCTCCCCTTGCGGGAGAAGGTCGCCCGCGAAGCGGGTCGGAAGAGGGGTCTTGCCGGCCTGTCCTCACCCGGAGCGCTCTTCTTCCGCATTCTGCGCGACCCCTCATCCGTCATGCGGCGCATGACACCTTCTCCCGCAAGGGGAGAAGGGATATCGAAACGCCATGGCCGCAGCCGAGACCCCCGCCGATGTCTTCAAACGCGCCCTCGCCCATGCGGCGCGGGCGCTGGCGGAGCAGTCCGAGCTTGAGGTGGTGTTCGGCTCAGACGGGCCGAAGCTTTCCAATGGTGTCCTGACCCTGCCGCATCCGCCGCGCGATCCGGGCGGGCCCGAGAGCGCGACCCTGCGCGGCCAGGCCGACCGGTTGGCCCTTCGACTGGCCAATCACGACGAGACCCTGCACGCCCGACTGCGGCCCCTCGACAGCCTGGCCGCGGATGTTTTCGAGGCGGTGGAGCAGGCGCGGGTCGAGGCGGTCGGCTCGCAGTCCCTGGCCGGGGTGCGGGCCAATATGGGCGCGGCCCTGCTGACCCGGCTGGAAAAGATGGGGGCGCTGAGGGTCACCGAGGCTGAGCGGGTGCCCGTGGCCGAGGCGGTGGCCCTGCTGGTGCGCGAGCGGCTGACCGGCCAGCGCGCGCCGGACGGTGCCGCCGCCATGCTGGATCTCGTCCGCACGTCCATGGAGGACAAGGCCGGGGCCAAACTCAACGCCCTGGCCGAGGTGGCCGACGACCAGGTCGCCTTCGCGACCCGGCTGAAGGACGTGCTGCGGGCGCTGGATCTCGATCCCGGTGACGGACGCGGCGATGACGTCTCGGACGAACAGGGGGAGGATGAGGCCGATCCTCAGTCGCCGGATGCCGCCGATGATCAGGATGAGGAAGACGACGCCGGCGGCGGCGAAGGCCAGACCATGGATGGATCCGCTGATGACTCGTCGCAGGGCGATGAGCATGAGGCCCGGCCCGACGGCTCGGCCGGCGACCCCGAAGGAGAGGCCTCGGACGAAGGGCCTGACGTCAATGAGGGTGCCTTGCCCAACCGGCAGCAGACGGCCGACGACGGTCGGAGCATTGACGCCTATCGGGTCTTCACCACCGCTTTTGACGAGGTGATCGACGCCGCGGATCTGTGCGACCCCCATGAACTGGAGCGACTGCGCGCCCTGCTGGACCAACAGCTGGCGGCCCTGTCCTCGGTCGTCTCGCGACTGGCCAACAAGCTGCAGCGCCGGCTTATGGCGCAGCAGAACCGCAGCTGGCATTTTGACCTTGAAGAGGGGGTGCTGGACACGGCCCGCCTGACCCGCATCATCACTGATCCCACCAGTCCGCTGAGCTTCAAGGCCGAGAGCGAAAGCCCGTTCCGCGATACGGTGGTGACGCTGTTGCTGGACAACTCCGGTTCGATGCGCGGGCGACCGATCATGGTGGCGGCGGTTTGCGCCGACATTCTGGCGCGGACGCTGGAGCGCTGCGGGGTCAAGGTCGAGATCCTCGGCTTCACCACCCGCGCCTGGAAGGGCGGGCAGGCGCGCGAGGCCTGGATCACGGCGGGCAAGCCGGCCAGTCCCGGGCGACTGAATGACCTGCGCCACATCATCTACAAGGCGGCGGATTCGCCCTGGCGGCGGGCCAAGAAGAACCTCGGCCTGATGATGCGCGAAGGGCTGCTCAAGGAAAACATCGACGGCGAGGCCCTGACCTGGGCGCACGAACGGCTGCTGGGCCGGACGGAGGCGCGGCGCATACTGATGGTCATTTCGGACGGTTCGCCCGTCGACGATTCCACCCAGTCGGCCAATGCCGCCCTCTATCTGGACAAGCATCTGAGGCAGGTGATTGCCGAGATCGAGACGCGCTCGCCGGTCGAGCTGATCGCTATCGGCATCGGCCATGACGTCACCCGCTGGTATCGACGGGCGGTCACCATCGTCGACGTCGAGCAACTGGCCGGTGTGATGACCGAGAAACTGGCCGAACTGTTTGAGGGTGAGCCGAAGGCGGCTCCGACCCGGAGGCGAAAGGCCGCATGAGGGTGATCCGACGCAGTCTCAACCTCGTAACGCTTCTGGCAGTCGGGGCCTGCGCCACGGCCAGTGCCGGGATCGGGCCGCTGGCCGAGCCCCTCTCTGGCTGGGAATCCATCCCGGTGTCGTTCGAGCCAACCCCCCTGCGGGCCCCGAGCTACAGAACCGGCCCGGTGCGGTTCGCGGGCGGTGTGGTGCTGCGATCCGACGATCCGCGGTTCGGCGGCCTGTCCGATCTCAGGCTGGATGCGGCGGGTGGTCTGGTGGCGGTGACCGATGCCGGTGATCTGATCACGGCACGGCTGATCCTGGACAGCGCCGGTCGTCTGGCCGGGGTCGGCCAGGTGCGGCTGCGTCGCCTGACAGAGCTCGATGGCCTGCCGATCTCCGACAAGGCGCGCGGCGACGCCGAGGGGCTGGCCATTCTGCCGGACGGACAGGTGCTGGTCGCCTTCGAGCGCGAACACCGCATCTGGAGCTATGGCCGGGACGCCGCCGACCGTCCGTCACCCCGCACCCATCCCGGGCACGCCTTCGCCAGCAATGAGGGCATGGAGGGCATGGTCGGGGACGGGGCGGGTGGCTGGTATGTCGCGGGCGAGGGCGGCGGTTTCTGGCATTGCGACCTGACCGGCTGCGAGGCGCGCGCCGCCCCGCCGGAGACGCCGCTCGACGGTTATCGTCCGACCGGGCTCGCCCTGGACGCCCAGACGGGCGGCTTGTTGATGCTCGAACGGTACTATGAGGCCCCGATCGATACCCGGATCCGTGTGCGCCGCATCGACCGGAACGGGCAGGTCACGGCCGAGCTTGTCGCCCTGCGTCTGCCGGCGACCGTCGACAATTTCGAGGGCATCGCCACGACCCTCAACGCCGACGGGTCCCAGCGGGTCTATATTCTGTCGGACGATAATTTCAGCGACCGACAGCGCACACTGTTGCTGGCGTTTGACCTGACCGCCGCACGCTGAGCCTCAGCCCGACGGGGGGACCCGGGCACCCTGCATCTGACGCAGCATCTCGCGGCTGGCGGCGCGATCCTCGTCGGTCTGGACCGCGCTGCGGCAGACCCGGCGGCCGAAGCGCGAGCCGGTCACAGGCTCGGTCCGGCAGACCTGGGCGGTGTCCGCGGTCGGCCGGGCGGCGCTGGGGGCAGGCGGGGTCGAAACCTCAGTCTGGGCCCCGGGGGCCGGTTGAGCGGCGGCGGGAGGCGCGGGCACCTGCTGCACAAGGGCGAGAGAGGCGAACAAGACGACGGGCGACAACATCAGGCTCTCCAACGACCTTTTGTCAGCATATTGCCGCACAGGTCGAACTTCGCAACCCGGGCGGGAGATCAGAAGCGTTCGCTGATCTTGATGGCCGCACGGCAGCCGGCCTTGATCACCGTGCTCAGCAGGTCGTAGGCCGGCGCGTCCCGGCTGCCATGAGAGACGGCGTGGTCATGGTGGGCCAGTTCCTCATCGCGAAAGACCGACAGCTCGGCCGCCAAGGCCGGATCCCGATCCTTCAGTTCGGCGATCTGATCGGCGTAGTGTTCTTCGATCACGCTCTCGACCGCCTCTGTGCAGGCGTGGGCGGCCTTCTCGCCCATGAGGGCCGTGCCGGTTCCCAGCGCCAGGGCGGCCAGCCGCCAGACCGGCGTCATGATGGTCGGGCGCACCCGTTCAGCATTCAGCAGGGCGTCGAACCGGGCCAGGTGAACGGCCTCCTGGGCCTGCATGTCGCCCATGTCGGCCGCGATGCTCTCGCGGCCGGCGCGACCCTCGAATACCGCCCGCTGGGCCCGGTAGATGTGGACGGCGGCGTATTCCCCGGCGTGGTCGACGCGCAGGATCTCTGCGCGACGGCGCTGGCTGGCACCCCGACCAGGGCGGGCCAGGGGGATGCGGCGATGGCCCGCCGGATCGGCTTCCGGTCGCCCGGTTGCAAGGGGCTCAGTTTCGGGGAGCGCGGGCATCCTTGGGCCTCTTTGCGGCGAGCAGGCTGAACACGGCCAGGACGGTCGAGATCAGGGCGTTCCACCCTGCCATGGACAGGCCGAGGAAGCGCCACGTCACTGCGTCGCACAGGACGATCTTTTCGACCGGACCGGTGCCGAGCGCCAGGGCAGCCAGCCCCTCGAGATTGATGTCGCCGCCGCCGGAACAGGTTGCGGGCAGGTCCCACCATTTCATCTCGCCGCCCATGTGGAAGACGGCCGTCACCGCGCCGGTCGCGAAGACAACGGCGAGCAGGAAGGCGGCGATGCGCGGCGTGCCGCGGCTGCCGCGGCTGATCAGGTGCCAGAGGGTGGCCACCAGGGCGATGGCGACGGCACCCCAGTAAACCTCGCGCTGCTTGAGGCAGAGGTTGCAGGGGGCGAGCCCTCCGAACCGCTCGAACGCATGCGCCGCGCCCAGCAGGGCGAGCGAGGCCGCAAGGGCGAAGGCGGTCCACCACCGCGTCAGGAGTCGATACAGGCCTTTCATCGGACGACGTTCATAGCGGGGGCGGACGCTCGCGTCGATGCGCTTAGCCGGCGAAGCGCGCGATCAGGGAGACGGCCCAGCCGGCACCGACGTAGAAGCCGACCGCGACCGTCGCCAGGGCCGTGGCCCAGCCGGTCGCCACGGCCGCCCCGGCCAGGACGAACAGGCCGTCGCGCTGGATCAGCCCCACGGCCAGCAGGGTCAGGGCGACCGAGGGCACCGTATTGGTCATGGGCAGGACGATGGTCACGGTCGCCAGGATCATGAACAGGGCCACCACCCGTTCGGCCCAACCCACCGTGAACAGCGTCAGGCGCGGCCGCGAAAGACGCTCGAACCAGCCCATCCGTTTGGTGGCGAAGTCGGCCATGCGATCCAGCCAGGCCTTCGAAACCCGGCGCTTCAGGACGGCCTCCGGCAGCCAGGGCTCGATCCGGCCGGCCAGCATCTGCCCCGCCAGCAGCAGGATCGGAATGCCGACGATCTGGGGCACGCCGTACAGGGCCGGCACCAGGCAGGGGATGGCGAGGATCAGGATCATCAGGCCGAAGCCGCGCTCGTCCAGCTCATCGCGGATCTCCCGCAAGGTCATGCCCTCAGGCCCGCTCATGGCCGCCAGACCGGCCACCAGGGCGGTGAAGCTCTGTTTCGGATTGTCGATGTGCGGGGTCTCGGTCTGGATCATGGGCTCGATCTCATCGGGGCAGGCGGGTCGTTATCGTGAAAACGCCGGGGATGCGCCAGCCCGAAACCGCCGGTGAGTCGCCGTCGCGGCCGAGGGTCGCTATACAGGCCGTCCCCCGCCTCTGCCCCCGGACGGAATCCCGATGCGTTATCTGCACACCATGGTCCGGGTCACCGACCTCGACGCCTCGCTGCGCTTCTATTGCGAGCTGCTGGGCCTTGAGGAGATGAAGCGGACCGAGAGTGAGGCGGGGCGGTTCACCCTGGTCTTCCTGGCCGCCCCGGCGGACCGGGACCGGTCGGACGCCGACCGGTCGCCGGAAGTTGAACTGACCTTCAACTGGGATCCGGACCCCCAGCCCTATTCCGGCGGCCGCAATTTCGGCCATCTGGCCTACAAGGTCGGCGACATCCATGCCGCCTGCCAGCGGCTGATGGACGGCGGCGTGGTCATCAACCGGCCGCCCCGCGACGGCCGCATGGCCTTTGTCCGCTCGCCGGACGGCATTTCGATCGAACTGCTGCAGGAGGGGGCCGCCCTGACCCCGGCCGAACCCTGGATCTCCATGCCCAACACCGGGAGCTGGTGAGGCCCGCACGGCGCTTGTCGTCCCCGATCTCCGCTTCGCTTCGTCGGGGATGACAAGGGCTCAACCCCTGTACAAGGGGCGAGAAGACATCGTGTACCGGAAAGGCGTGACGCTGGTCCGGAGTTGCGCGGGTTGAGCGCCTTCCCGGCGGCCGTTCCTGTCGACCGCTCCTGCGCCGGAACCGCCGTAAAACCCTGTTGTCAAAGACCCGCGCCGCTTTCCGGAGGCGGCGAAGGATCATTTTACCGCCGCCGAGAGGGACGATGGATGATTTTCAGCGGCGGGGGTCGGGAAGGGTGAAAACGGGGTCGGGAGGGGCGAGATTATACGGGGCGGGAAGGCACGGTTTCGGTCATGCCCGCACCTTGCGCCACGGGCTTCGCTCAGGGATGGTCGCGGCCTGAGTTTCCCCGGGGGTTCCCATGCGTCGTCTGCTCGTTTCGTCTGCCGCTGTTCTTGCCCTGACGGTGGGGGTTTCCGCTGCGGCGGCGCAGGATCCGCACGCCGGTCATGCCGGGCATGCGGCCCCGGCGGCTGCGACGCAGAGCGAGGATGCGCGGCTGGCGGCGTTTTTTGAGCAGGCGTTTCAGGAGCGGATCGCCCTGTCGCCGCAGCAGATGACCTCGCTGGGGCTGAAGACCGACTACGACAAGCTGGACGACAATACCGATGCGGCGGCGGCGCGGTCGCTGGCCCTGGCCGAGCGGCAGCTGTTGCAGCTGAACGACCAGTTCAATCCGCAGACCCTGAGCGAGGACAGCCGGCTGTCCTGGCGGCTGTTCGAATACGGGGTGGAGCAGGCGCGGCTGTCGTACCGCTGGCGCGGCTGGGGCTATCAGTTTGCGGCCAACGGCAATCCGACGACGGGCCTGCCGGTGTTCATGATCAACAACCACCGCGTCACCAGCGTTTCGGACGCCGAGGCCTATGTGGCGCGGCTGATCGAGGCCGAGCGGGTGATGGGCGAGATTTCGGACACCCTGAGGGCGCGGGCGGCGGCGGGGGTGATCTCGCCGGCCTTCGTGTTCGCGCCGACGATCGCCAATACGGGCGCGATCATCGCGGGGGCGCCGTTCGATGACGGGGCCGACAATCCGGTCTGGGCCGATTTCCAGCGCAAGGTGGGCGCGCTTGAGGCCGATGCGGCCACGAAGGACCGGCTGCTGGCCGAGGGCCGGGCGGCGCTGACGGGGCCGTGGCGGCGCGGCTATGAGGGCGTGCTGACGGCCCTGACCGAGGTCGGGGCCCAGGCCGAGGCCATGCCGGACAATGCCGGCGGGGTGTGGCGGCTGCCCGAGGGCGAGGCCTTCTACAATGCCCGCCTGCAGCTCTCGACCACCACCGACCTGACGGCGGACCAGATTCACGAGCTCGGCCTCGCCGAGGTGGCGCGGCTGCAGGGCGAGATGCAGACGATCATGACCCGGGTCGGTTTCACCGGCTCGCTGCAGGCGATGTTCGCCTGGCTGAAGACCGATCCGCGCTTCCAGTATCCGAACACACCGGAGGGCAAGGAGCAGTATCTGACCGACGCCCGCGCCTTCGTGGCCCAGGTGATGGCGGCGGCCCCGCAGTGGTTCAGCGACCTGCCGGAATCGGCGCTGGAGGTGCGGGCGGTGGAGCCCTGGCGCGAGGCCACGGCCTCGATCGCCTTCTATAACTCGCCCGCGCCCGACGGGTCGCGGCCGGGCATCTACTACGTCAATCTGTCGGACATGACCCAGGTGCTGAAGCCCCAGATCGAGGGGATCAGCTATCACGAGGGCGCGCCGGGCCACCATTTCCAGATCGCCTATGCCCAGGAGATGGAGGGGCTGCCGCGCTTCCGCCGCTTCGGGGGTTACGGGGCCTATGCCGAGGGCTGGGGGCTGTATGCCGAGCGGCTGGGCAAGGAGATGGGCTTCTATGAAGACCCGTATTCCGACTTCGGCCGGCTTTCGACCGAGCTGTGGCGGGCGGTGCGGCTGGTGACCGATACGGGGCTGCACGCCAAACGCTGGAGCCGCGAACAGGCGATCGACTATTTCCGCCAGAACTCGCTGCTGAGCGAGCGCGACATCGTCAAGGAGGTCGAGCGCTATCTGACCAATCCGGGGCAGGCGACCAGCTACAAGATCGGCGAGCTGAAGATCATGGAACTGCGGGCGCGGGCGCAGACGGCGCTGGGTGACCGGTTCGACATCCGCGACTTCCACGCCGTGGTGCTGGGCTCGGGTTCGGTGCCGCTGGATGTGCTGGAGGACCAGGTCGACACCTGGATCGCGGGCGGCGGTGGCGCGCCGGACTGAGACCGCCCGGTGCCGGCGCGGCCGATCGCCGCGTTGGCGGAACGGATGCGGCACCCTAGCTGTAACTCTGGACGGAACAGGAGACACCGATGCCGTTGCTGATGTGCCCCAATGACAATGCCGCCATGCAGACGCTGGAACGGGGCGGCGTACAGTTCGACATGTGCCCGAGCTGCCGCGGGGTCTGGCTGGATCGCGGCGAGCTGGAGAAGCTGATGGACTCGGCGATGCAGGACGGTCGGGCGTCTGCGCCCCAGGCCGCACCGGCACCGCAGGCCCAGCCCTATCCGCCGCAACAGCCGCCGCAGCAGCCCTGGGGCGGGCAGCCGGCCTATCGCGATGAGCGCTATCGCAGCCGCGACGACGATGACTACCGCTACAAGAAAAAGAAGCGCGACAGCATCTTCGACATCTTCGACTGACCGGCCCGCGTCCGGCGTGACGGGGAACCGGTGCCGTATCAGGCCGCCAGGCCGGCGGCCTGCATAAGGCTCTTCAGCGGGGCCAGGTTCTCCGGCGCAGCCGTCAGGGCGGCGCGGCATTCGGGCATGCGGAACAGTTTGACGGCCTCGACCTTGGCCCGGTCGGCTGCGGGACCCAGGGGTGCGGTCTCGCCGGCCGCGAGCCGCAGCAAGACCGGCAATCTCTGCATCAGGGGGGCCGTCGAGCGGGCCACCATCATGACGATTCGGGCCTCGGCCTCGATGGTACCGCCAACCCTGCCGATTACGGCACTGATTTCCTCATTGTCGCGCTCCGTCAGACCGCAGGCCCGGACCGCGCGCTGGAGCCCGGCCAACGCAGCCAGCTTCTGACCCGATGTCTGGGTGGTGGATGGAGCGCGCAGCTCGGTCTCGAACCGCAAGGAGCCCACGCAGGCCGCAAGCCAGCCGGCGGCCGAGCGTTTGTTGGCCGTCCCGGTGACGTTCTCGCATAGCCGGGTCAGGGCCTCGGCTTCTTCCAGGACGCTGTTGCAGGGCTTGACGTAGGCGGCAACGAAGTCGGTGGTGACAAGGGCCTTGGACCTTTCATTGAAGGCGGTATGCACCTCTTCAGGGGTCAGCAGTCGGCCGGCGGTCATGGTCAGGGTCGTCGCCAGGCTGCGCAGGATGTCGATCTCACCGGTGGCATCGCTGGGGCGCAGACGGCGTGGGCTCATCAGCTCCCGAAGGATCATCCGGGCCAGGGCGGCAGAGAGCAGTGGAAACTGACCGGCCTCGAGCCGGGCGCTGAGGCGCGCGGCGGGGCCGTCAACGGCCGGCATCTGCAGCGCCAGGCGGGCATTCTGGGCGGTCAGGGCCTTGATCTCGCCCGGTGCCACCATCCGGACCACGGCGGCCAGCGAAGCGCCCTGGTCGAGGGAGGGTCCCAGTACATCGGCCATAAAGGTCCGGAGCCCGACCATCTCGCACAGCAGTTGTTCGATCTGTACCATGATCATGGCATGGGGCGCGCCCTCCGGCGGTGCCTCGTCCGCCAGGTCCATCAGCCGGTTGAGGCGGGCGCGTCCACCGCGCACATCCTTCAAGGCAGAGCAAACAACCCCGGCCATGATGAAGGCCCGCTCCGGCTGGCCGGCGATCCTGTGGGCGATATCAGCGATCGAACAATCCTCGAGGCTCGGGAACAGCTTGCGACGCCCGGCGGTGACGAGGCGTTCGAGAGCCTGGTCGGACAGTTTCTGGTAGTGGCGAACGAGTTGATGGACCGTCTGCCCCCCGGTCTGGCTCTCGGGCACGGCGACTTTCTGGATGGCATGCTGAAGCTCGACGCCCGAGGCTTCCAGCTTCTCGGCCAGATCAGGGCGATGCAGCAGTTCGAAAGCCGTAACGCCCTGGCGTGTCAGCCAATCCTCCAGCACCCGGCCGATCGTCTCGCGCGCATGGGGGGCGTAGAGATCCTGCGGTGCCGAACAGCGCGGCCCGGCCGATTGAGCGGTTACGCCCCGCTTGCCTCGGACCTCGGGTGCCCCGCGCGTCAGCACGGTCACGCTGTTGAACAACATGGTGTCCAGGTCGAGGGTTTCCCGGGTCACACGGACCGCGACAGCACTGTGATCAGCCAGCACATGCTCGGCGGTCCGCACGGCCACGGCGCGGTCCTCGGTCGCCATGTAGAGGCTCCAGGGGGCCGGCGCGTTCTTGCGGATATAGACTTCGTAGTGGACGGGGCCGGCCATCAGGACACTCACACGGTGGGCCTCCATCATGGCACCAAGGCTTTAAGCTCGCGTTTCATTGTGAATTAAGGCGGCGCAGCCCATGTTTTGCGCCGTAATCTCTCCACGATGTTCTAGAACGGTGCCGCTTGCCGCGCGTTGAGATGGCGGATGAATCGTCTGCAAGGAGCCTGACTTGGCCAACATCACCCTGGTCGATGACGACGAGAACATCGTCGCCTCCGTTTCACTGGCGCTGGAAAGCCATGGCCACAAGGTCACGGCCTGGCACGACGGTGCCTCCGGACTTGAGGCGCTGGAAGCCAGCCCGCCCGATCTGGCCATCCTCGATGTGAAGATGCCGCGCATGGACGGGATGGAAGTTCTGCGCCGCCTGCGCCAGACCTCGCAGATCCCGGTCATCATGCTGACGTCCAAGGATGAGGAGATCGACGAAATCCTCGGCTTCAACCTCGGCGCCGACGACTATATCCACAAGCCGTTCAGCCAGCGTCTGCTGATCGAGCGGGTCAAGGCCCTGCTGCGCCGGACCGGTGCCGACGGGGCCGAGCCCGAGCCCTCGGGCGAAGGCTCCACCAAGGCGATCCGGCGCGGCAAGCTGTCGATGGATCCCGCCCGCCACGAGAGCACCTGGGAAGGCAAGCCGGTCAAGCTGACGGTGACGGAGTTCCTGCTGCTCCAGGCCCTGGCCCAGCGGCCCGGATTCGTGAAGAGCCGCGACAACCTGATGGACGCCGCCTACGACGATCAGGTCTATGTCGATGACCGCACCATCGACAGCCACGTCAAGCGCATGCGGAAGAAGTTCCGGGTGGTCGACCCCGAGTTCGACGCCATCGAGACCCTGTATGGCGTTGGATACCGCTACCGCGAAAGCTGATCCGCCGCTCCCGCCGGGAGAGGCTGAACCGCGCCGTCGCCTGAAACGCTTCAGCGGGTCGCGGCTCGGCGGGCTGATTCTCGCGCTCAACCTGCTGAGCCTGCTGATCCTGTTCGTCGGGGCCCTGTTGCTGAACGAGTGGCAGCGGGGGCTGATCGAGTCGCGCCAGGAGACCCTGACCGCCCAGGCCGAGCTGCTGTCCAATGTGCTGAGCAAGCTCAGCATCACCACGGGCGAACCGGCCCCGGCCTTCGATCCGCTGGAAGCGTCGCGACAGCTGGTCGATGACTTCATTCCGGCCGGGCAGAGGGCGCGTCTGTTCGATCTGGACGGGCTGCTGGTGGCCGACAGCTATGCCGTCAGCGAGGCGATTCCCGGCCAGCCCCTGCCGCCGGCCCTCCCGGCCGGAGCGGCCCCCCGACCGGTCTCTGCGGATGCCGAAAGCCGCAGCGCCGCCGATCTGGAACAGGCCCGGGCGGCCCTGGCGGCCGAGGTCGAGCTGGCGCTGGACGGCGTGCCTCAGGCCGGGGTCAGACGCTCCGAAAGCGGCGACCGGGTGGTGTCCGTCTCGATCCCGGTCCGGCACGTCCGGCAGGTTCTGGGCGTGCTGACGCTCGAGGCCGGGGATGTGGACGAGACCCTGGCCGCCCAGCGCCGGGCCCTGATGCCCTTCGCCCTCGTCGCCCTGGCGGTGAACCTGCTCGGGTCGCTGCTGATGCATCTGTTCGTGGCGCGGCCGGTGATGCGGCTGTCGGCGGCGGCGGATGAGGTGCGGCTGCAAAGGGCACGGGCCATCTCCCTGCCCGATCTGGAGAGCCGCAAGGACGAGATCGGCGACCTGGCGCGGTCGCTGGAGACGATGACCGAGACCCTGTCGGACCGGATGGACGCCATCGAGGCCTTTGCCGCCGATGTCTCGCACGAGATCAAGAACCCCCTGACCTCGATCCGCTCGGCGCTGGAGACCCTGCCGCTGGTCAAGACCCCGGCCCAGCGCGAGCAACTGACCAATCTGCTGCAACAGGATGTGCGGCGGCTGGACCGGCTGATCACCGACATCTCCAATGCCTCGCGCCTCGACGCCGAGCTGAACCGGGACCGGCCGCGCGCCATCGACCTGACCCAGCTGCTGGCCGAGATCGTCGGCGTCTATGAGGCGGGGGTGAAGCCGGGCGAGGCCCATGTGACCTGCACGGCCCCGGCCGGAGATCGCGTCCAGGTCATGGGCCGCGACGGGCCGCTGGGGCAGGTGTTCCGCAATCTGATCGACAACGCCCGCTCGTTCAGCCCGCCCGGCGGGACGGTGCGGCTGTCGCTGGTCCGCGACGACCTGGACCCGGACCGGCCGATCCGGGTGCGGATCGACGACGACGGACCCGGTATTCCGCCGGAGAATCTGGAGACGGTCTTCGAGCGGTTCTATACGGCCCGTCCACGGGGCACGGCGTTCGGGGCCAATTCCGGGCTGGGTCTGTCGATCGTGCGCCAGATCGTCGAGGCGCACGGCGGGCGGGTGACGGCCGCCAATCGTGCCGACGGCGACGGTGGTGTCGTCGGGGCCCGCTTCGAGGTCGCCCTGCCCATGGTGCCGACGTCCGGCCGCCGGACATGACCCCCGTCCAGCCGCTGCACGCGACCGCCGTCGCGCAATGGCAGCCCGGGGCAGGCTGGCGCGCCATCCTGATCAGCGGGCCCTCCGGTGCGGGCAAGAGCGATCTGGCGTTGCGACTGATCGGACGGGGCTGGCGGCTGGTGGCCGATGACTCGGTTCATGTCTTCGCCTCGGGTGAGGCGCTCTATGCCGTCGCCCCGAACACGATCGCCGGGCGGATCGAGGTGCGCGGGGTCGGGATTGCCGGAGCCGGTGCCCGGGGCGTCGCGCGGCTGGTTCTCGCCGTGGATCTCGGCGGACCGGCCCCGGAACGGCTGCCGGAGCCGGAGTCGCGGATGCTTGCGGGCCGGGCCCTGCCGCGGCTGAGGCTGACGGGTTTCGAGGCCTCGGCGGTCGAAAAGGTCGCGGCGGCCATTGCTGCGCTTTAACCGGGCGCGGACTTGGGCTATTCCGGCCGGCTTGCGGTCGCCCCGAACGGGACCGGACGCGGGGCGAATTTTGGGGCGCGAGCTTTGGTAATGCCTTCATGATCGGGCTGGTGATTGTCACCCACGGAGGGCTGGCCTCCGAGTTTCTCGCCGCCATGGAGCATGTGGTGGGACCCCAGCGCGGGGTCGCGGCCATCTGCATCGGGCCCGAGGACGACATGGAGCGGCGTCGCCGCGACATCGTCGACGCCGCCGCGGCGGTCAATGACGGCGACGGCGTCATCCTGCTGACCGACATGTTCGGCGGCACCCCGTCCAACCTGGCCATATCGGTGATGGAAGAGACCCGCGCCGAGGTCATTGCCGGACTGAACCTGCCCATGCTGATCAAACTGGCCAGTGTGCGCGGCCGCGAGCCGCTGGAGGCTTGCGTCGCCCACGCCCAGGACGCCGGACGGAAATATATCTCGGTCGCCAGCTGGGTGCTCCAGGGCGAGAAATGACCGTCCTCGCGACCGCGAACATCTGCAACACCCGCGGCCTGCATGCCCGTGCCTCCGCCAAATTCGTCAAACTGGCCTCGACCTTCGATGCCGAAATCCACGTCACCCGCGACGGGGTCACGGTGAACGCCCTGTCGATCATGGGCCTGCTGATGCTGGGGGCCGGCAACGGCAGCACCATCGACATCTCGGCCGAGGGGGCGGAGGCCGGGGCCGCCGTGGCCGGTCTGGTCGATCTGGTGGCCCGGAAATTCGACGAGGACAGCTGACCGCGACGCCGTGGCGATGGCCAAACGCCGGGACCGGGTTACAGTTCGCGTGGCGACCCCTTCTGCCGGGTCTCTGACAGGGGAAGCCGATGACCCAGCCCGCCGTTGATGGGCCCCGGACCGATCATGCCGCGGGCGGTGTCCTGGGGGCCCGTCTGGGTCTCGGCCTCGGCCTCGTCGTGTTTGTCGTGATGCAGGTTCTCGGGCCGCCGGCAGGTCTGGATGGCAAGGCCTGGCAGGTTCTGAGCCTGTTGGCCCTGATGATCGTCTGGTGGGTGAGCGAAGCGATCCCGGTCGCGGCCACGGCCCTGCTGCCGCTCGGGCTTCTGCCGTTGATGGGCGTCGTCAAGCCGATCGAGGCCGCCGCGCCCTATGCGGATCCGATCATCTTCCTGTTCGTCGGCGGGTTCATGATTGCCGTGGCGATCGAGCGGTCCGGCCTTCACCGGCGCATCGCCCTTGGCGTCCTGGGCCGGGTCGGATCAAGCCCCGCGGCGATCGTCGGCGGCTTCATGCTGGCCACCACACTGCTGTCGATGTGGATTTCCAATACGGCCACGGCCCTGATGATGACTCCGATTGCGGTGGCGGTCTGTGTCGCTGCAACCGACCCCGGGCCGGAGCGGCGCAAACTCATGGCCGCCTGTGTGCTGGGGGTCGCCTATTGCGCCTCGATCGGCGGTCTCGGCACGCCGGTGGGGTCGCCGACCAATCTCATCGGGATGCGGTGGCTCGAGGCCAATGGCGTCGGTCTGAGCTTTCCGCAGTGGATGATGATGGGAGTCTCCGCCATCCTGGTGCTGGTCCCGCTGACCTGGCTGCTGCTGACCCGGGTCTTCTATCGCCTGCCGCGCCATCTGGGTGACGCCGACGCCCATGAGGCCATCCGGGCGCAAGGCCGCAGCCTGGGGCCGATGCGGGCCGCTGAAATGCGCCTGGTGATCATCTTCCTGGGGGTCGCCCTGGCCTGGATGTTCCGCGAACCCCTGGCGAAGCTGCCGGGACTGTCCGGCCTGACCGATATGGTGATTGCCATTATCGGGGCCTGCCTGTTGTTCATTGTGCCCGCCGGAAAACCTGAAAAGCCCGGCGAAGCCCTGCTGGACTGGGACTCTGCCGAGCGTATTCCGTGGGGGATCGCCATTCTGTTCGGCGGCGGTCTGTCGATGGCAGCGGCCATGGAGGCCACGGGGGTGACGCTCTACATCGGCAGCCAGATCCAGGGGATCGGCGGCCTGCCCCTCGTCGCCATCATCCTGGTCATTGTGGCGTCGACCGTGTTCGCCTCGGAGCTCGCCTCCAATGTCGCCACCCTGACGGCGATGCTGCCGGTTCTGTCCGCGATCGTCAGCGCCACGGGGGCAGACCCCCTGATCGTCGGCGTGTCGGCGACCTTTGCGGCCAGCCTCGGCTTCATGCTGCCGATCGCCACAGCGGCCAATGCCATTGCCTATGCCACCGGCGCGCCAAGACAGGCCGAAATGCTGCGGATTGGATTCCTGCTGAACGTGCTGGGCATTCTGGTCATTGCCACAGTCGTGGCCCTTATCGGGCCCCGGTTGGTGGGGGCGTAGACCCAGGGACGGTCCCCGGCGGTGTCGCCGCGGCGCCGATGTGGGCGACGCCCCGCCGCGCGGCGATCTCCACCTGTTTGGCCCGTTCCAGATAGCGGGCGCGGTCGGCTTCGGTCCGGCTGTCGGCGCAACGGTCGCAAGCGACCCCCTCGACATAGCGGGGCGAGGTCCGGCCTTCGGGACTGACCGGCATGCGGCAGCCCCGGCACAGGCTGTGGTGGCCCGGCGTCAGGCCGTGGCCGACGGCGACCCGCTCGTCGAAGACGAAACACTCGCCCTGCCAAAGGCTGTCGGCCTCCGGCGTGGTTTCGAGATAGCGCAGGATGCCGCCCTCCAGATGGAAGACGTCCTGCACACCCTCGGCCTTGAGGAAGGCGGTGGCCTTTTCGCAGCGGATGCCGCCGGTGCAATACATGGCGACCTTCGGCGGGTTCGGCCCGTCCAGCAGGCCGCGGCCCTCGGCGCGAAACCAGTCGGGGAAGTCGCGAAATGACCGGGTATTGGGCTGGACCGCCCCCTCGAAGGCCCCGACGGCGGCCTCATAGTCGTTGCGGGTGTCGATCACCAGGACGCCCGGCTCCCGGATCAGGGCGTTCCAGTCCGCGGGCGCGACATAGGTTCCGGCATTGGCGGCGGGGTCGAGGTCCGGCTGGCCCATGGTGACGATCTCGGGCTTGATCCGGACCTTCAGCCGGTGGAACGGCATGCCGTCGGCGTCTGCGAATTTGACGTCGAGGTCAGCGAAGCCGGGCAGGGCGCGGATGCCCGTCAGCACGCGGTCGATGGACGCCCCGGGGCCGGCGATGGTGCCGTTCAGCCCCTCATGGGCGACCAGCAGGGTGCCGCGGACGTCCGGGCGGCACAGGGCGTCCAGGCGCTCGCGCACGGCGGCGCAGTCAGCGATGGTCGCGAACCGGTAGAGGGCGGCGACGCGGATGGGGGCGGATGGCGGGGCAAGGTTCACCAGAGACGCTTTCGCGCAAATGCATGCCCGGAGCCAGACTTGAGATAGCGCTCGAGGGCTGCGGCTTTCTTGGGATCGGTAAAGGCCAGATAGGTCACCAGCCGCCAGGGCCTGCCCTGCGAAGCGCGCCAGCGCGCTCTTGCCAAGGTTGGTTGTGATGAAGTGGCAAACAGCCCTTCTTCGCCAAGGCTTCGAAGGGCACCCTGCTTCGCGCTATCGGGCCTGCCCTGCGAAGCGCGCCGCGCGAAGCAGGGTGGTGGAGCCGAGGACCACTAAACTAACGTCCGACAACGTTCCAGTCCGTAAACTAACATGCTGAAGCATTGACACATTTTCGAACTTGATGCTCCGTTCAGTCCGAGGTCATCCAGTTGAAACCGCGCCCGAGTTTAGGGTGACCTTTAGGGTGCCAAGGAGCAGCCGATCGGCTGACATCGCTATGGCCAAGTCGATTTACCTGATGACCGCCCGACAAGTTGCGACCGAAACCGGCCCGGGATTGCACGCCGATGGCGGCGGCCTATTCCTCGAAGTCGATCGGAAAAGCGGCCGAAAGCGCTGGACGTTTATCTACCACTGGAAGGGAAAGCGGCGCCAGAAGGGCCTGGGTGGCATAACGGCGACAACGCTGGCGGAGGCGCGCAGCGCGGCCGACGCCTGCCGACGACTTATCGCCAAAAACGTGGACCCCATACAGCATGGCAAGGACCAGCGAGTGGCTGGGACCACTTTCGGAGAATTCGCACCGAAACTGGTCGCCACGCTGACGCCGCAGTGGCGCAACGCAAAGCACATTTACCAGTGGAACCGGAGCATCAATGTTGAGGCCAAGGCGCTTCATTCGATCCCCCTGGCCGACCTCAATACGGAACACGTCCTGGACGTGCTGAGACCGATATGGTCGACAAGGCCGGAAACTGCGGCTCGTACCCGCCAGCGAATTGAAAAAATTCTTGATGCAGCAAAGGTCCAGGGGCTGCGCTCCGGCGACAATCCGGCTCGGTGGGGAAATCACCTAGAGCACCTGCTGCCCAAGCGGCAGCGGCTTACTCGTGGGCATCACCCCGCCCTGCCATTTAAACAGGCACCTTCGTTTATGGCCGCAGTTCGGGCGCGGTCAGCGATGGCCGCCAAGGCACTGGAGTTCACGGTTCTGACTGCATGTCGAACATCTGAGGTTCTAGGTGCCCAGTGGGCCGAGTTTGATCTCG
>Ga0114980_10000125_pt1 | contig 49446 bp, 39 predicted proteins | sample S_140806_EF_Meta_FD_87018 | JGI IMG/M metagenome (GOLD analysis project Ga0114980, IMG submission 87018) | Freshwater microbial communities from Lake Simoncouche, Canada to study carbon cycling - S_140806_EF_MetaG | ecosystem: Environmental > Aquatic > Freshwater > Lake | place: Lake...
ATCTCCTCATGGGAGACGACTTTGGTTGGCTTGATGTAGGCCATGTGTGTGGTGTGTGTTTGGTTTGGGTTTGGTTTTCCGGATGGAAATTACTTGGCGGCCTTAATCATGGCGACGACGGCCTCCATGAGTTGGGCGTTAGTGGGATACTGCTCGTTGTGAGCGAGGTGCTTGCTGACGTCGGCAAGGCTGATGTTGAACCTGATCTGAACATCGTCGCCGACACCGGCGCCCCGGTACTTGCGCTCAACAGAAGCTACCTTGGAGTTAGGAATAAGGGCGGCGAGGATGGCGGCATTGGCCTTCAAGCAAGCATGCTCGGCGTTCGCGGTGGCTTTATCAGAGCGATGCTTAGCAAGCTCAGCGGAGGTCAACGTGGCCGCAGAATAAACGTTGGTCGAGAAGTGATGGCCGAAATTCTCGGCGAGAAGCTTAACGAGGCGCTTAGCGGTGGACTCCGGGTTGATCGGGCGGCCCTGATAGCTCTTAATGCTGCCGGTGGAAGCTTCGCTGGTGCGCTGGCATTCCGTGACTACGCCATCCCAAGTGCGCTTGGTGTCGGTATTAGGAAAGACGTTGTAGCTGCTGTAGCTGATGCAGTCGATAGCGCCGTTATTGCGGGTGCTTGTGCCGGTGATCGTCATGACGATGTTGCCGGTCTTGTCATGGGCGGTGAACGGGTTCTCGGGAAGCGCAACCACGCTATCAATCCAACTGAACTCTCCGGTGGTGATGAAATGCTTGCTGGTAAGGTCAGCGATATTGGCCTGAGCGGCGGCAATCTTGGCCTTATAAGCGTCGATGGCTTTGTTGCTGCTTTCGCCGAAGATCACGCGGAACGTAGTCTTCTCATGGGAGCCTCCGTAGCCTCCGTTGTTGTGCTGGGTGACCTCGATGGCGGTCTTATAGCCGGCCTTGGCGAGTTCGGTGGTAACGGCGCTGACGAGGGCATTATAGCCTTCGGCGGTGACGTTGTGCTGTTCGATGGTGTTGCTCATGTGTGTTATTGGGTGAGGCGATCACTATCCCTATGTGTGCACTCTCGTGCAACACCTATTTAACAATTACTTACTTAAAGTTGGTAAGTCGTTGATATGGAACGTGATATTCTTGCACTTTTGCCCTGAAATTAGGGGGTGTAGAGCTGATTGTGCCCCCCATTCGGACGTATCCGGTGACTCCGAAGCGATATCCGGCATACACATCAGCAAAGGTGATCGGGCGGTTGAGTTTGGCCCGGAGACGTATGTAGGTAATTTCCAGATACGCAGCACAAGCTCGACGCGCGGCCCAGCGATTGTGTGCGTCAATCCATGGAGCCTTGGACACTTCGCTCCATGCGTCATTGCTTATTCCATACGCACCGCGAGCTATGACAAATCCGCGCGACGTATGCAGGCATGCGTCAGGATCAGACACGCTGCCGGTCTCAAGCTTGCGCACCCATTCCGTCTGATCAGCAAGGCCAGTGACAGATGCAAGGAACATGAGCCACTTCATTTGATGAACCTCCACTTATTGCATGCTGCATTAAACAGGGCCATCCACCTTTTATGGTCAATGGCCCTGCGGCTAGATACCTTCCTGATTTCGAGAGGTGTGAGAAGCTTCATGCCGGGTCTCATAAGTTCTGGCCGGAGCTTCTGCTTCATATCATCTCAGGCGTCTCAACGCCCGGCGCCACAGCTACGCTCGAGAACAGGTCCTTATCCTTGAGGCGCGCGACAAACGCTGTGCCGATCTCTTTGTCCGGGAATCTATCAAGCAGCGACTGGCCGGTGTGGTTAGTCGTGATGATGGTGGGCCTAAGGGCTTGTGTGCGCTGGTCAATGAGCGCGAACAACACAGAGGCCATGCGTTCGGTCATCTTCTCTTTACCAAGGTCATCAAGGCCAAGCACGTCACACTCAACGAGGTCGCGCATCATCTTATCCCACCTATCCTTGCCCCACGCGGCAACAAGGTCGGCCTCAAGCTCGAACATGGTAAGGATACGTACGAAACGCTTAGCGCCCTTGAGCCTATTGCGCACATACCACATGCAACGGGTCTTACCCTTGCGAGTAGCTCCATGTATGATGATAGACCGCTTGGTCACAGCCGGGTCCCAATGCATGGCCACGTTGCGCAGCACCTCGGGCAGCCTGTTGGGATCAGTATCCTTGAACAGCTCCGGGCATCCATCTGTGTTGCTGGGGCTAGGCTTAATGCCCTCCTCCTTCGCGCGGATGGCCTCAGCGGCCAACACGCAAGCTTCTGCGCAACAGTACTCAGCCGGCGCCAACCTAATCACATGGCCGGCAATCTCGAGCACGTTAGGCTGGATCATGCAGCCGCAGTTCACACAGGGCTTAGCTTCGTGCGTCATTGTACATGGCCCTGATTGTCTTCTCGCTGAACGCCTTGAGGCGGCCATCGAGCCGAAGGTTGAAGTACCGCACCTTGCCCTTGGTCCTAGCCTTAAGCGGCCGGACCACGGAGCCGTCGGGCAGCATGTGGTACTTGGTGTCGTTGATCTGTTTCATGTCAGAATCCCTTGGCGTGGTCATTGTCGGACTGCGCCGGCTTCACCGCACGGCCGTAGAGGCCTGTGGCTGCCTTCACATGGATGGATTGCCACTCATTGCGAGTGGATACCTCAAGAGCGTCGATGGCGGACTTAGGATCGAAGCCAGACAGGTATTTCACCTGCTTGAGCATCCAGCTAACGCTGGTGGTCCACTTGCGGGCCCGGCGAACCTCAAGGTACTTACCCCACGCCATGTTCACGTCTCCATGGAGCTCAGCAATAGCTACCCCAAGCTCATACGCCTGTATCTTAGTCTTATCATTTACATCAGTTGTATCTATAGGGTGAAGTTTCTTTCGCCCCTCACCGGAAGTTTTCTTCACCCCCCCGGTGAAGTTTTCTTCACCCTCTAAACTGAGTGTGACCACGTCCCAGAGCACACCCTTTTCGTCGCGCGTGATCAGGCCGGCCTCAATAAGCTCCCCAATCAGCATCTGGACGTTGCGGTCTGTGCAATGCAGGTAAGCACCAAGCGTAGCCCTAGAGGCATAGCACCCACGCTCATTACTGAGTATGTGTACGATGCTCCAGAGGAACTTGGCGTTCGTGCTGATGTTAGGGTTGCTGAATACTTTGGCCGGTATCCACACGCCCTTAAATGGCAGGTCACTCATTGATCTTAGGCTTCACGCCGGCCTTAGGCTTGAATGGAGTAGCGCATGCGAGCGCGCGGAACTTCTCAAGCTCCTCTTGAAGGATAGCGTAGTCCGCGTAAGGAACCCAGTTGCCATCTGGGTTGCGTACCATCTGGGCGAGACCGCCCTGCGGCGCGGACAGGACCATTACGTACCTGTTGCCGACGCCATCATGTGGTGTGAGTTCCATTACAGGCTCGAGCGCCAGAGGTACTTCTCATCAGAGAGACCAAGGTCACGTTGGGTGTGGATGCGGTACAGGCCGGCGATCAGGTCGCGCTTACCATAGTCGAGCGTCTGCTGGCTGATATCGAACGCGCGCGTATTCATCGTGTCCTTAGCACTCACGACGTACGAGCATTCAACCGGCATCTTGAAGTGAGCACTAGCAAGCAGCGAATAGACGTAAGCCTGAAGGCCCCAGTTACTGTCGCGGCACTTGCGCTTGACCGCTTCGAATGTGCATTGAGGCGCGGTCTTGTAGTCGCCCACGAATACCTTACCAGAGTTGAGCACCTCGACGTAATCGAGCTGACCCTTGATAGAAATGTTCGGGATATGCGTATCGCCATGCTCGAGGTCAATCGTGGCCACAAGACTAAGCTCGAAGATAGGCTTAGATCCGCCGGCCGGATTAAGCGCTCGCATCAGCCTGAAGCCATCAATAGCAAGGGCGTTAGCCTTGGCTGCGATGTCCTCAGCGATGAGAAGCTTGCCCTTGGCCTCGGCCTCAAGCGTGAACATCTTATAGAGGTTCTTGCCTTCAGTCGTGCGCCTATCGAGCTTAGGCATGAGCTGATAGATATCACTAAGCTCCTCACCCGCGCATACCGAATGGTAATAGCGGCCAAGGATGATATCGTCGGTCATGTCCTGCTCGCTGTAGATCTTGTGCCCGGCGTTGCAGCCGTGCTCGAGAATCTTTTTGATCAGGCTCTGGTTGATGCCATCATGAATGCGATAGTCAGCCGTCGGAATGACGTTGACCTCACGAATCGTGATCTTGGCGTTGTCTGCGAACTCGCGCTCCCGGATGAGAGGCGAGATGTTGGTGTTGTTTGGGTCCATGTATGTGTGGGTGGAAATTAGCGAGTGGTCATATCCTCAATCCAATCGAGAATCATAGGCATGGCATCAGGGCCATACTCAACGCCGTCAATGACAACCTTTGGGGTGCCAGAGCTAAGCGCGCGGAATGCTGCGAACAACTCGCGTCGTTTGGTGTCGTCGCTCATTTGGTGCGGGATTTGATCACGCGAACATTGAGAGGAACGATGCGCACATCATCCCACGACACGCCATTGACGACCCGGGCCTCCTTGTCGCGCAGCTTCATAGCAAGGTTCATGTTGCCGCAGAATCCAGCGATCATCCAATATGGGCCATCGTTCTGATGGCGCTCATACGAGTCCTTGGCATTACGAAGCCAGCTGCTGAGCCACATCCAATCCTTATGGCCCTCGGTGATGAGGGCCTTCTTGGCCTCGATGTTGGCGATCTCAACCTTAAGCTGAGCAAGCTTGCGCTCGAGGAACTTAGGGCCACGCAAGCAAGCTACGACGTACTCGTATTTGCGCGGGCTGATGCGGCTGCCAATATCGACGTGGTCGAGCTGGGCCGTGTATTCGTACTTTTCTGGTCTGAGGTTTGTGGTCATGTGTGTGTGGGAGATTAGCGGTTACGAAGCTCAAGCTTCTCGAGCATAGCGTAGACCTCATTGATGAGGGTCGTGTTGAAGCTGATCGCGCGCTCCTTGCGCCGGATGTTGGCCGCAACGCTTGCGTCCGGGTCGATGGTGCCCCCGGTCTCGGCCTTGACGACCTTGGCTGTGTGTTCGTGGATGATAGCGAACAATGCGTCGCGTACCTTAAGTTCTGCTGCGGTTCTCATGTGTGTGATTGGGTGAGGCAAACGTTTTGACCCATCCCCTAGCTCATGTCAAGCTAGTTGACCTATTATTTGGTGGGCCCTGCCGGATTTGAACCGGCAACCAATCCCTTATGAGGGGACTGCTCTAACCATTGAGCTAAGGGCCCAGTCAAATCACATGCGCTCGCCGGTGCGGATCAACACAGGCTGCCTATCGCCCATGTAGACCACGCCGCGCACAATATTATAGTCCACCCATTCGGTGGCCTGTGTCATGCGCTCGCATTCATCGGCCTCATCATCGAAGGCCTCATAGTAGCATGCAATCAGCTTCTCATAGCTGTAGTATACGTGCTTACCATCTGGATCCCAACCAACGATAGCTTCGTCAAGCTGCTCGCGCGGCTCGAGCAATATGCAGCCGCTTAGGTCATCGTTATCATCTATCACATCATCGAACCAAGTGCGGTTCTTTGGCTTCACATCAGGTCCTAGCTTATCAGCTGGGCTTGTGCTTACGCGTGGCTTTATCTTTTTGGTTTTAGGTTTGCGTCTCATGGCGCCTCAATCCAGATCTAATCGTACCACATGTCCATCCCAATCTACGAGACCAACGAAGACCGGCAGCGTGAGCGCGCGGTAGCTGATTTCCTATCCATCAGGTGGAATTGCATCCCTGTGCCATCCGGCCAATTGGCCATCCATGACTACGCCCTGTGCAGGCATTCCCATGCGGACGATAAGCTATTCGCGCATGCCTATCTGGAGATCAAATGCCGGTCACTCCACCGCGAGGATTTCTGGCTATCCAAGCACAAGTGGGATTACTTGCTCGAGCTATCGGATACGACCAATCGGCCAGCCTTCATAGCCGTCCATTGTGCCACGTCCGACGCTGTCAGGTATGTGCGAGCTTGCGAGCCATACCCCCAGCTAACCTTTGCCGGCCGGACTGACAGACCAGATGATCCCAATGCCATGGAGGATATGGTCATCATCCCATTACATCGATTTACCCATCTGGGCTGCCTCAGGAGCTCATTGGACAGCTCGACCTGACCCAGACTACCGGTTGGTCATTCCGTGACCCTGATTGACCTAGGACAGGGATATAATCGACGCGTGACCCTCGGATGGTAGTCCCCTAAAGAAGCACCTGTGTCAAGCCCCCTATCTGCGGCCGCGCTGGTTAGACGTGCATTTGGTGCAAGATCAGCACCTGACATGGACTAGACATAATCCCCGTTGTGCGAATCCGGCTGCTAGCTGAGCTGACCGGCTACGCTGAAGGGGGCGGGGGGGGTCGATCGTCGGCCGCTGGCGCTGGGGCTGACGGGTCAGTAGGGGTATCGGCTGAATTCAAAAAAATCCCCCTAGGGTCCTTAGCCCACTTCAGGTATTTCTCAGTTTCCACCGGCCGGTCTACCACGACTTGGGCATCTATGACGACCTCCTTAGCCCTAGCTAGCTCGGCGCCGCGAGATTTAAGCAGTCTGTCGAGCGAAGCATGGTCTATGGAAAATCTGTGTTCCACGACTGCCTGTGGCTGGTCTTGGAGGGTCAGAATCTTGTCTATGGCGATACCCATGGCGATTGGGATCTGGGAGACGTGCAAGCTGTCAATCTCGTCGACCAGCTTCTGGCTGGCCTGTTGGACGAAGCTCTTGAGGTTGCGGACAGTCGCGGTCTTGAACTCATCGTTCAGGCCGGTGACCTCCGGCATCTGCCGTTTGATGGCCATGACGTTGTTGGGAGACATGCGCTGGTCTTTGGCAATCTCGTCGATGCCGCGCCCGGCGCGAAGCAGCTCCATCACGGCGTTCTTGCGCTCCGTAGTTATGCGGCTAGCATTATGGTCAGAGCTCGGGTTCGTATCCAGACGCTCATTATCGTTTGACATGCTTCGGGAGTGTTACGATAAATCTGCCCATGTCAAATGAGCTTGTGAGCCGCGACCCGCTTAGGATCGACTTCATTGCTCACATCGAGCCAATCAGGACAACCCACCAAGCTGACCTCCGAATCTTGAAGACGAAGGATGGCCGGCAATTCATCGGCAAGACGTCCAAGTCGAAGATCAAGAATTGGGGCGAGCTGTTCGCTATGCAGATTCGCCGGCACAAGCCAGACAAGCCCATCGAAGGCCCCCTGTGGCTCAGGCTCACCTTTGCCTTCCCCTTGAACAAGGGCGATAAGGCCAAGAGCCTGCCACATGCGGTCAAACCGGACTGGGACAACCTGCCCAAGACCATCTGCGATATCCTGACGCGCGAAGGATTCTGGCACGACGACGCACAGGTCGTTTTCGGCCAAGTCGTCAAGTGCCGCCACCACCAGCCTTTTGTCGGAGTCCGCATCTGCCCAGCTCCTTGGATCGATGAAGCCTTTGTCGACGCCCTCTATGCATCCCACAACCCAGACTGAGAAGGAGATAATAGCCCGGTATGGCTTGCCCCGAGATGAGATGATAGCCTTTCGGCGCTCTCAGCTCAAGGAAGGCGAAGACTGGTTCCGCGAGACGCAGGGCGCCAAGCCGGCTCATATGTGCCCAATCATATTCACCGACGGCGGCTACCTCAAGGTTCTCGCCAAGTTTAAGCTTACGACTACCGATCAGGATGTCTGGCCTAAGATAGCCATCGTCACCCGGACCAACTGGCCGAACCAGCGGCTGATGTCTGTCCTTATTGACGGCAAATCCCACAACGTCGTTGTCGCCAACGCTAAGCTATTTTATCCGGGCGCCGAGGTAGAGGTTGACCGGAAGGGCGGAAAGCTAATCTGCTCGCAACGGCCCCTGAGCGCGGCCAAGCTTTTTTCAGCAATCAAACGACGCCATGAAGAAACCAAATAATAGTAACAAGGAAACCAACAGCAGCTCTGAGCGCGCAGAATCGGCACGATACGAATCGTACGAGAAGAAGCAGCCGGGCTACTCTAAGTCCGATAAGTCCGACAAGGGCTCGTCGAACGGCAAGAGCTGGAAGTCCTTCAAGGGCTGTAAGTAATGACCCAATCCGAGGAAGACGACGATCTCCTCGAGGTCCCAAGCCCAGCTGAGCAAGCCCGGGTGCGGGGAGCCATCAAGTCTAACCTAGATCTGCTTTCTCCGTTCATGCGGAAGAAATACGAGGAGGACTCAAGGGCTCAGGCTAACACGGCAGCTCAATACGGACTTGGAGCAGACAAGGCTTATCAGCGCCGAGTAACCCTAGAAATGGGCGCTCAGGGAATAATTAACGCCGGCGGCCCAAGAAAAGGGGGCTATGTCAGTCTGGAGTCCGGAGCGGCCGGAATTATTGCGGCTGGCGGAAGAAAAACGAGCGATCGAGTCGAGGTGGGAGCTGGAGCTGCTGGCATGAAACAGCAGAACAGGGATTACCTTCTAAGGAAAAAAAGCGGCGTGGGCGCCCTAGCGGGCGCCAGATACGGGTCACCGGAGATGTTTCCGGGAAAGTTTCCGCACATCATTGGAGGTCCCATCTCGGTTGGGTTCGGCACGACTGCCGGCGGAGTGAATTTAGACATACTTGGAGCAGGAAGAAGGGGCTTCGCAAGCAGGGCTAACGCGTGAGCTTCGAGCAGATCAATATCGGGACGCGCGACGACCCGCTGATGGTCACGCGGCATCCGATAATACATACGCCATCAAAGGATGATTTGATTGAGCTAGCGCGCGAGCTTGGCCCAGAGGGGGTAGTCGATGTGCTTAAGCGGCGCGAAGAAAAGATTAAGGCCGAGGAGCTAGACCCTTACAGGCATGGCTACGAGCCGGACCATTGGCACGACGCCGACGGACTCCTGATGTCTGGCAACGAGCTTCTGATAATGGGCGGCAACCGCGCCGGAAAAACGGAATACGCAGCCAAGCGCGTCATGCAGCTTCTGTGCAGCCGGCCAAACTCAAGGGTGTGGTGCCTGCATACGACCTCACAGACTTCCATCCAGATGCAGCAGGCGGTCATATGGAAGTACATGCCGCCGGAATACAAGAACGCCAAGAAGACCAAGGTAACCAACATCCAGTATTCCCAGAAGAACGGATTTACCGACGCTACGTTCGTCCTGCCCAACAGGTCTCAGATATTCTTCATGAACTACGGGCAGGAGAAGAAGGTCATCGAAGGTGGCGAACCCGACCTGATATGGTGCGATGAGCTTGTGCCGCCGGACTGGGTTGAGACGTTGCGATATCGATTGGTGACGCGCTCTGGAAAAATGATCCTGACCTTTACTCCTATCACCGGATACACTCCGGTGGTTAAGGAATACGTTTCCGGCTGCAGATTCAAAAAGACCCTCAAGGCCGACCTATTGCCTGACACCCAGAACGTTCCCAGCATACCGCGCGGCCACATGCCGTACACAGCAAGTTGCATTAAGGGCTCGGCGAGCGTGATATGGTTTCATTCAATACTAAATGGCTACTCTCCATTCGACCAAATCAAGCTGGCGTTGCGCGGGCGCGGTCCGTACGAAGTAAAAATACGAGCGTACGGCTGGGCTGAGTCGCTGTCTGGTTCCCAATTCCCTAGGTTCGGAGAGCCCAACATCATTCCCAAGAAGCTTATACCAACCGAAGGGACCAATTACATGGTGGCTGATCCAGCTGGAGCTCGAAATTGGTTCATGCTCTGGATGCGAGTCGATAAGCAGGGCAACAAGTATGTCTACCGAGAATGGCCGGACATAAGCATGGGAGAGTGGGCCCTAAATGGAGACAAGGCTGACGGGAAAGCGGGGCCAGCTCAGAGGCAGGGGGCGGGGATGGGGCTCATCGAAACCAAGCAGCACATCCGGACCCTAGAGGAGGGGGAGGAGGTGTTCGAGCGCTACATCGACCCACGCGCCGGCAACGCTACAGTCATCAACAAGGAAGGCGGAACAACCTTGATACAGCTGCTCGAAGAAGACCCAGAGCCGATGTGGTTCACTCCTGCCGCCGGCCTCAGGCTCGAGGAGGGGGTTAATATTATCAACGACTGGTTCTCCTATGATCAGAACAGCCCCATCAGCTCAGTCAACCAGCCTAAGCTTTACATTTCCGAGGAGTGCATAAACACCATATGGTGCCTGCGCGAATGGACCGGCCTCGACGGCGAGAAGGGTGCAAGCAAAGACCCAGTCGACTGCCTGAGGTACCTAGCCGTGATGCAGCCCGGATTCACCGACGACCTAACCTACAAGGCTATTGGAGGAGGGTCTTACTAATTCCCATGATATCTATACCAGCAGGAACACCTCCGCTGCTTCGACTAGCCGAAGCTCAGGTGCTCTTTAACATAAGCAAGTCAACCCTGCTGCGTATGCGCAGGCGGGGAGACATCAGGACCTACAAGACGACAGGAGGACAGTTCATGTTCTACCGCGACGACCTGATCGAACACATTTCCAAGAACACCAATGGCAAACATCAAATACAAGGACCATCGCAATCAGCGTGACCAGCTCGCGTACCACGCGCGGGTACCGGACATCCAATTCCTGCTGAACGAATACCAGCGTTCGGCATTCTTCGGCACCATGGTGTCCAAGATGAACTATGCCGACGACATCAGGCTAGCTCGCTGGCCCGGCCAGACTGACGACGGGAAGAAGCACAGCTACGCCCGCCCGGACGGAGACCCAGCATTCCCATTTGAGGGAGCTTCCGACGTTCGAGTCAGGCTGGTTGATAGGCTTATCAGGGAGCAGAAAGCTCTCCTCATGCACTCATTTAAGGCCTGCACCCTGAAGGTCGGCGGAACTGAGATCAATGACACTATGTCTGCGGCGTCGGCCACTAACCTGATGCGCTGGATGGTAGAGACCAAGATGAGGCTGGAGCTGCACAAGGAGGCTGAGCTTACGGCAGACTACATGCTGCACTATGGCTGGTCGATTGTTCAGGTCGGATGGGAGCGAGAAGCCGGCAAGCGCGTCCAACCGATAACCATGCAAGAGCTTGCTGAAGCCGCTCAAGCTCAGCAGATGGCCGGCGCTGATGGCCGAATGAGCTCAATGGTTGCCGCCATTAGCGACCCGAAGAAAGAAGACTACGCAGCGCAGCTCATGATGGTTTACCTTCCCGACCTTATCGAAAGTCAGATTAGGAAGATAATCAAGGAGCTCAGGGAGACCGGAGAGTCTACCATCGAGCAGCCCTTCATTGCCAAGAACCTTCCTACTGTAACCGCACTTAAGCCGTTTGATGAAGTCTGCTTCCCGCCGGAAACCAGCGACCTGCAAAAGGCGCGCGTGATCTTCCGTAGGCAATACGTGACAGAAGTTGAGCTCAGGTCTATGGGTGAGATAGGCGGATGGAAGAAGGACTTTATCGAGGCCGCATCCCGCACGATGGGCAACCATTACTATTTCAATGACCCCAACCTTGTCCCGACTACCACGATGCTCAACTCGAACATCCAGCGCGGTGACAATTTGGTCGAGCTAGTGTGGGCGTATTATCGCCAGCTGGATAAGAATAACGTTCCGGCCATATACTTCACAGTATTCTGCCCTCAGGTTGGCTCTGAGATGTACGGCATGCAGGAGCTTCTGAACTTTGCGCACAATCAATATCCGTTCGTGGAGCTAAGGATGGAAACCTCTAGGCGTCAAGTGACTGAGTCGCGCGGCATACCGGAGCTAACCAAGACTGAACAGGACGAAGTCAAAGCACAGCATGACGCCATCAGGGATCGAACTGCCTTTGAAGTGCTGCCGCCCGTCAAGGTGGTAAAGCGAATTGGCGCCCTTAACAGGATAGCTCCAGCCCAAGTCCTGCCGGTCACCAATAAGGATGACTACACTTGGCTTGAGCCGCCAGCCGGCCGGCCTGAGTACGCCTTCCAGATTATCGAGCAGGTTGAAAAGAACCTAGGCAACTACTTCGGCTTCCAAGTCGGGGAGAAGCCCATTGACCCGGTAAAGATTCAGATGATGAAGCAGCTTCAGATCGATAACTGGCTTACCTTCTGGACTAGGTGTTTCACGCAGATGTTCTCCCTGTGTCTGCAATACATGCCAGAGGAGGAGATTGTCAGGATTACCGGCTCGCCGCTTAAGCAGGGAATGTCCGATATTCATTCGCAGTACGACTTGAACGTACGATTCGACGTGCGCGACGCCGACCCGGAGTTTGTCCGCGAGAAGCTCAAGTCTATCGTCGAGACTGTCGTGCCGCTCGATGTCTCTGGAGTCATAGACCGCGACAAGCTCGTCAAGCTCGTCATCGAGTCAATCAGCCCGGACGCAGCTCGCGAGCTGATCATCGACAAGGCAACCGCCTCACAGAAGCTGTACAAGGATGTGACCAGCGACATAGCCCTAATGATGCTCGGCAACGAAGCTATGTACGTGGAAAACGACCCGCAGGCCGGCTCCAAGCTGAAGTTTGCTCAGGAAATCATGAGCAAGAACCCGAAGGCCCAGCAGGCCGCGCAGGGCGATCGCATCTTCCAGATACTTCTGGAAAACTACACGAAGCAGCTGCAGTTCTCCATCGACCAAGAGAAGAACAAGCAAATCGGACGCGTCGGAGTCTCTCCCGCAAGCGAGCAGATCCAGAAAGAGTTTGGAAAGGCCGCCGAGGAAGGCCAGCCAACAGCTCCAGCTCCGCAGCAAGCCTCGCCTGACCAACAACTCGCATGAGCCAACCAAAAGACCCAAAAGAAGTAAACGCCGCCATCCAGAGGGCGTTTGAGAACCAATCGCCACAAGTCACCGAGGTGTTCAAGGCGGTGCTTGTTGTGATCGACGTGTACCTTCAGATAGAAATGTCGAAGGTTATGGCATCCGGCACCATCGGGGAGGAGCGGGTGCATAGCGCCGGCCGCCTTGATGCGTTCAATGACATGCTCGTAGAGCTTCAGACGCGCCGAGACGTAGCCACTTCTGGAACGAATGCGGGTCAAAGCAATCCACAGGGATCATGAACCTTGTAGGACCAAATCTTTGAGCCACATTACCTTTCGTCTCTGCGGACGTTAAACGCTGACCTACATGGACAACGACCAACAGCCTGAAGCTGAACTCGAACTTGGGAACGAGCCTAATCCCCCCATGAACCAAAACGCGGGACCAGCCGAGCCTCGCGTGATAGAAAAGCCCGAAGATTTTTTCTCTCGGGTGCTGTCTGGCGGCCAGACGCAACAAACCACCGACGTGGAGTCGTCGGAAGCGCCCGAGGCGGAAACGCCAGAGGCAACCACGGATAGCCAAGAGACCGAAGGGCAGACCAATCAGCCTACATCCTCCACCAAAGGGATGCAGAAGCGTTTGGATAAGCTTACGGCCCTGAGGCGCGAAGCCGAGGAACGTGCAAAGAAGCTGGAAGATGAGGTCTCTGATCTCAAGCGCTCCAAGGCCGTTGCCGCACCTGTGTCCAACAACCCATATGGACAACTTGAAAGTGCTGGCGATATACAGGCCGAGTTTGAGAGGCAGAGGAAGATTCGACTATTCTGCGAACGTTACCCGGACGGATACTACCCAGAGAGCGGTGAATCGATAAGCAAGGAGTCCATAGCCAAATCAAAGGTGAAGGCACTCTTGGCAATCGAAGAACACCTGCCGCAGCAGATGGACTATGTCCAGAACTACAACCAAGCCAAAAAGATCGCTAATAACGATTTCAAATGGCTTAGTGACCCCACGGATGACCGGACGGCTAAGGTGAAAGCCTTTGTCGACGCAGTCCCTGAGATCAAGAGGTTCCCGGATTATGAAATCTACGCGGCGCACATGGTTTCTGGTCTTACGAGCTACCAAGCTCAGAAGGCTAGGTCCAAGCAGCCTCAGGAACGAGTACCGATGCAGCCCACGACTACGAGCTCAGCTCCGGTCCGCCCACAAAAGGGTGACCCGGTAGAAGGAGCCGCAAGCATGGACCGCTATCGCAAGTCAGGATCGATCGATGATCTAGCAGCCGTGTTCAAAAACAAGTTCGTCTAAAAACCCAAGACCATGGCAAACCTCTACGAAAACCAGTTCCAGAACCAGCGCCCCCTCCCGGGTGCTCGCATCGGTATCCGAGAAGAACTCTCGGACCTGATCCTCAACGTCGACATGAAGGACACGCCCATCACCTCGATGGCCAAGCGTGGTTCCAAGCCCGGAAACACCACGTTCCGCTGGCAGGTCGATCGCAACCCTGACCCGTCCATCGAACTTGGCGTCCTTGACGGCGCTGATGTCGATCCGACTAACCCCAAGGACTCCTCTGAGTTCAAGCAGTACACGATTGGCTACCGCACGGAAGTGGAAAATAACATCCACATGTTCCGCCGCGCTGTCCACGTGTCCAACCTGACTCAGGACATCCTGAACATCGCGGGCGTTAAGGACGAGCTGTCTCGACAGCTTTCCAAGGCCACCCTCGACCTGAAGCGCTCGATGGAGCTTACCTTCACGTCTGACGTTCTGCCCGCCATCGACAACGGCACCCTCCCGTATCGCACTCGCTGCCTTACGTCGTGGATCAAGTCGGACCTCGCTACGGCTGGCACCAACGCTCAGTCCAAGTACGGCATCCAGACCTCGAACGCCTCCGCTGGCAACTATCGTCAGGTCATCCGCCCGATCGACTCGAACTTCACCACTCCTTCTACGTCCATCATTGGTACTGATCTCACGATCGATAACCTCTCTGAGAACGACGTTCAGGACGTGATGACCTCAGTCTACGAGCAGACCGGCCAGTTCCGCTCACATGAAGCCGTCGTTGGAACCTCCCTAAAGAGGCAGTTCACCAACCTCGTCTACACCCAGCGCGCCCCGGCCGCCGGCAACATCACCACCAATCGCGACGCTAACGCGGATACCATTAAGGCTTCCGTGGACGTGTTCGAAGGTGACTTCGGCCGCCTGTCGCTGATCCCGTCCCAGTTCCTCCACGCTGGCGTCAACCCCTACACCATCAAGTTCGTCTCTGGCGACGTTGACGGCGAATGGCACGTCTATGACGGCGTCCAGTCCATCGCGGCTAACGTGGTCGACAACAAGGTCACTTGGGCTGGCGACGTTCCGACTGTCACGGCCGGAACTAACAACGCCAAGTACGCCACCGAGGCCGACGCCAAGAAGCACGTGAACCTTCACGCGCAGAACGCCAAGTGCAAAGGCTTCATCATCCCGTGGGAATACCTCGAAATCCGCTATGGTGGCAACATCGCGCAGGTTCGTGAGCTCACGGAAAATGGCGGTGGTCCTCGTCGCATGATGGAAGCTATGGCCGCTCTGGTCGTCCAGAGCCCCCTGTGCTTCGGCATGTTCGACTACAAGGCCAATAACGCCTAATCGTACGAGGTCATGGCTGAGCTGCCGCCCATCCATGAATCCATTCCCGGCGAGCTTCTCAAGCCTATGCTTGAGGAGTTTCGCTCGGGGTGGGCCCTCCGTAAAGTCCAAGCAGAGGCAGCTCGGAAGCTCATCGCCGAGACCAACAAAACTGGGCACAAATTTTCCGAAGGGGTAGGCCAGCTAAGGGCCCGAATCCCTATCGATTTCTATCAGCACATGAAGTTTATGTTCGGCCATGACATATGGCAGGACAAGAAATTCCTGAACCGCGTCCTGCAGGAGAACCCTGAGTTCAAGCCGACTGTTGAAGCTAAAACCCAGATCGTTACGCCCGGTCTAAGCTTCTGATGCGCACCTCATACTTCAGCGAAATACTGCACATAGCCCTCCAGATGTGCGGATTGGACCGAAACCTGACGACTCCCGACAGGTTCGCGATGATACGCGACTTCTCTAGCCGCCGACTCCAGAAAATATGGGAGTCCAACGACTGGCCTGAGCTTAAAAAGTACTCCCAATGCGCCACGACGTACGTCGGAGACCGCGCAAAGATAGCTTTGCCGGCCGATGCAGGCCAAATAATGGCCGTATGGTCAAGGGACCCAATTGCGTCCACTCACGCTATTCAGAAAGACACCGAAACCATCGATGATGGCATGTATTTGGTCAATGAGCTCGATTCGACTGTCTGGGTCGAGCACCGCCCGGACGCTCCAGTACTGTCTGGTGACGCTTGGGTAAGCTCTCAGGTGTATAGTCCGGGAGCTCAGGTGTATTACGACGCCGGCAGCTCATCTGGATCACTAATTCCAGTCCAAGGTTACGCTGTTCAGGGTGATTTCTACACCTATATCGGAACTACGACCTCTCCGGCCGGCGTTGCGCCAACTATTGGCGACTGGCAGAAGGTAAAAATACCTCGCTTGTTCGCCGACTACATGGCTCAGGGAGCTTTTTCTGATTACAGCCGCGCGCAGGGCACTCTAGACGTCAATACCCTTGGTTACATCGAGAACCGAACCGAAGAAGCAAAGGTGCATGCCATGGACCAAGTATTGCGGCAGCAGGGCAACACGCGCAGGATCAATTTCCGAGGATACTAATCTATGTTCAACAAAACTACCCCCCTAATCAAGCGGTTCAAAACGAAGACTTTTACGGCTTCAAGCACCGCCACCACAATCGAGCCTGTCATAATGGGCGAGCAGCGCATTCAGCTGCACATCCAGCCCAAGGCTGCCGACTGCGTCATCAAGTTTAACGACGGCGATGCCCACGGCCTTCTCATTGCGAGTGGCGGTATCTATATCATTGAAGGCTACCAAGGCCCTCTGTCCATCACCGGTTCAGGAGTTATAGTCGTTTACGAGGGTGTGATCTAATGGGCTCGTCGTATTCGATCCCTCCGGAAAAAAACGTCGTCAATGTTGGCGATGAGATTTCCCAGCAACTGCTCGACGCGCTGAACGCCGCGCCGGCGCCTTCTTCCGGCAACCCGTATGCTACTGCTGCCGATATATCGTTAGCCATCACGTCGGCCTTGCCGCTGACTGGCGGCGCGATGACTGGTTCGATTACCAACTCGGCGGGGACGCATGACACAGAGATGGCAGGCGACTTGTTCGGCGTTCAACTCTCTGCCGATCATACCAAGGGAACGACGCTCGAGTTTGACGGCCTCGACACGTACGACGGCGCAAGCCATATGCAGGTCACGCCGACGGGGCTGACCTTCCCGGATTTGACCATCCAGACCACGGCCTACACGGGTGGCGGCGGTTCATTTACTGGTGGTGTAGTAACCACGCCTATCGTCTTTGACGGAACCTCTGGTCAGTATATCAGCAAGGGTAATTTTGATACCAGTAGAGGCGGAAACTACGGCATCAGTCTTGTTTGCGCAATCGGTTATGAGTTTAACTGGCAAGCAGGATGGCTGACGACTACTGAACAAAATTCGACTACCCCTCGTCCGCTTTACCTCGACTCGCTGGCGGGAACAAATTTAAAGGTCTGGAATAGTTCAACAAATCTTGGAACAGAAGTCTCAGCCACCGGCATCACCTTCCCGGACGGCTCAATCCAGACTACAGCTGGTGCTGGCCAGCAAGGCGACCAAGGTCCGCAAGGCGACCAAGGTCCGCAAGGCGACCAAGGTCCGCAAGGCGACCAAGGTCCGCAAGGTCCGCAAGGAAACGATGGCGGCTATTTTTCAGATGTAAATAGCGACAACATTCCATACATCCGCTACAATCAGTCTTGGCAACCCCTGTCGTCCTACGACCAAACTGGCGGTGGTGGTATTGGTGAAGCCCCATACGACGGAAGCCCATATGTCCGTATCAACAACGATTGGCAACCGATGTCGTCCTACGACCAGAACAGCGGCGGTGGCGGCGGTATTGGTGAAGCACCCTATAACGGCACTCCATACATCCGCATCAATAACGATTGGCAACCTCTCTCGTCTTACGACCAGACCAGCGGCATGCAAGGACCGCAAGGCGACCAAGGTCCGCAAGGCGATCAAGGTCCGCAAGGCATGAACGGAGGTAATTTTCCAGATGTAACTAACGATGGAGTTCCATACATCCGTATCAATTCCGATTGGCAACCCCTCTCAAGCTACGACCAGACAGGTATTAATGAAGCTCCCTACGACAACACATCCTATGTCCGCGTCAACAATAGTTGGTCGCAAACCTTTAGGGAGTTGCAGGGCAACGGAAGTGGTGACCCATTTTATCCTTTCGAGGTTAAGATTACAGTCAACGGCACGGACTACTGGACGCCTGTCCGACCTGCTTAATTTATGATCACCATCATCCTCATTTCCATCACCTTCCTTGGCGGAGTTTACGTCGGCGCGCGCTGGGCCGAAAAGCTCCGCGACGTCTACCATTCCGTCCTAGGTAAGTAAGCCATGTCAGAGGAGCCCTACTGGAAGCGTCTGATAGACGAAGCCACTAGGGCTCGTCCGGATCTGGCGTACAAGTTTAAGTCAGCCGAAGCGGCGGCATCAAAAGCGATGGCCGGCAGCCCAGATGCGCCGGCACCATCACCGCCTCCACCGATAGACATTAGCTACATGGATGACAGTGTGCTTCCCGGCAGGCCCACTCATCCGTTCGAGGTAAGGCAGATGACTGACGGATCAGTCAGGTGCTACAAGGGCCTGATCCTTGATGCTGGTAATAGAAATTTCTCCAGCTATCTTCAGGGCACAATCGTCCAGCCGCTGAAAGTCAAAAAGAAGGTAAACATAAGGGGCACATCTGGCAGCACGAACAATGGCCAGAAGGACTTCATTCCTTCAAACTACGCACCCGGCCCAGAGCAGCAGAACTACTCTGAGTACGCCGACCCAATGCAAACGTCATTCATACCCTCATACAGGGGGTATGGAACCGGAGGAAGCGTAAGCACCGGTGGAGACCCAAATCCAGATACCACCCTTGCTACATTTGGAACAGGAACGTGCCCGATAGGCAAAGACTCATTTGAGGGTGGCGGCGTAGGCGCTTACTACAGCTGGTCTGGCACTGGCATGATCAGGCTATTTTGCTATGACGACGGAGACCCATCTACGCGCAAGTGGGGAATATGGGGGAATGGCGGCGCTCCGACCAGCTTGGGGTCTAAAGGCTTCTTCATCTTGATAGCTCAATGGACGGGATCAGTAATGACCCAGTTCCTTAAGAGCGACATAGTCGTTGTAGGGGGAGGGGAAGGCTATCACCCATTCAAAGTCACGGCTGTCGGAGACACCATTAGCGTAACGGCTGGTACAGTTAATAACAAGACAGTCGCCTCCGCAGACTATGAAGGGGGAGGAGATACTTGGGTGTACATGGAGTGGGAGTTTGACGAAGCTACCGGAAGGTGGACGGGTCAGCCAGACGTAAATACCTATGGAAGCGAGCAAGTGTCTGATAATGAAACGATATACGTACTCATAGCCTTCGTTGAGGGCGACTTTGTGCGCCAATATGTGACTGGATCCTTGTGGGTTGACCGCATGGCAATGGGAGACGCTGACGCTATGTACTACGTCGCGCGAATCTAAGATGGCCACAGGCGGGGGAGGAGGGAGTCCGGTACCTGTATCGAACATGTTTTTCATAGGGCAAGGCTGGTCATTTCTCCCAATCGAGGGGACGCGAGGCACCTACGACAATAGAAGGACTTGGCTGGCTAATAGGCATGTACCACTTCCGTACAGGGACTGGAATAGCATCGAGGAAATGAACGAGTGGTGGAAAAACCAAGAAGCTTACGGGGCGTTTACAGTAAAAGGGCACTACCAGCAAAATCCGCCCGGAAACCCATGGATCAGGCTAGAGTCTGAAAAGGACTACATTGCATCAAGCCCATCTGAGCTGTTTGTCGGCGTGAAGCAGATACGAACATGGACTAACAGCTCCGGCGAGCTGCGCGCTATATACGATTTTTACCTGATATGCGGATGGTCGCCGGCGGAGGTGAGCATGTACGCAACGACTGATTTTAACTACCCTTGGTCGGCTATGATTGGCCACAAGGTTAAGATTTATGTCCTTGGTAAATACTACGAAATAACGATAGAGCAAGAAGCCCTAGACTGGGAGTATACCGGGGCATCCAATGAGAATATGTTCGATGGAGGACAGCTAATAATCCCGGACGGCCTTGAGAGCCTTGCCATGCAAACCGGAGAAGGAACCGAGGCTCCACCAGCAGGCGTCACAAGGAATACTTTTACCAGAGTTCATCAGATCAAGTCTAGGGATAAGCTAATGAATAAAATCGTTACATCTAAGGAGAACGGATGGAAGATACCCCCAGACTAAACTCCGCCAGCAACTCCATAATTTATGCCAAGAGAAATATCAACCGAGTCCGACCTTCGATTTGAAGGATTCGCCAGCTACCCTAACAGCGCGGCCTTTGAGCCAAGCACCTTATTGGAATACGCGTCTAACATTAGGATCGTCGAAGGCGTCATCACTAAGCGCAAGGGCTCTACAGGCCTGTACTCGACCTCCGAGCAAATGACTGACGCCATTGCGGCCCATTCTCCTACGGGAGATTCCATACTTCTCTTTGGGGACAACCGCAGATGGGTAATAGATAGCTCTATTGCCTACGCGCTGCCGGCCCTAGCGACAAAAAGGCCTGTGCGCGGGCAAGGCTACAGAGACGCCCTATGCATGGAGACGGCTGACTTAGATTACGTGGCCGGCGGCAACATCGTCGAGCGCCTAGTAACGGCCAAGAATGATCAGCTCGCGTTTACATTCTACGGCGGCGTTGCTCCAATACCTGCAGACACCTTGAGCTTGGTGCAGGGAACGTACGACCCGATTAAGGCTCTGGTCACTACCCATAACTTTATCTACGCCTTCGGCGCCCGCAGTATCTACGCGGTAAAAGCAGGCATGGGATACGTAGCCTCCCAAAAGAAGACCGACAGCATGCACCAAGTGCAGAAGATAAGCTCCAATGATGGAGTTGCCGGCCCAAACGCTGTGGCAGAGATGGCCGGGCTCGTAGCTTTCTTCGATTCTGGCACCAATCCGGGCATAAAGATCATCAACAGCGGAAAACTAAGCGAGGGCGCTGCTCCTATGAGCGACGCAATCAAGGATATCGTCCAACTGGTGAACCCTTCGCGGTATTCCGAGATTTGCGCCGTGTCTTTTGCCGGCAGGTTTTACTTTGCGCTGCCGTTCCAAGACAAATGGAAGGTGCTTGTGATTAATCCGTCCATTAAGGGCATGTTCGAATCTCTCGACGAGTATCCGTTTAGCCCTGAAGTCCTGCTTGTAGCTAGAAAGGACGGCATACCTTGCTTGTTCGCGCTGCAGAAGACCGGCCAGTTCAGGCTTATCAGACTCGAAACGGGCACGGCTGACATTGGATCGCCAATTGTGTCCGAAGTCCGTAGCCGCAGCTACCAATTCAGGACCATGGTCGACAAGAAGTACGATGGATTCTACGTTCACATGGACAATGCCGACGGCGCGGCGGTCCAGATAAAAGCCCTCACAGTCAATCCAGACTCCGAGCAGCTGCTTGATCAGTTTACTACGGCGACTGGCAGCACGATTAGGCGCGGTTTGATCAACAAACGTGCCATGGCCGTGAAGCTCAAGATCGTTGTATCTGCTGGCTATCCGCGCATCCTCGGGATGGGGGTTGATGGCTCCATGGTCGGACGCTCCTTCTTTAGCATCTACTAATGCCCCCTCCCGGAACACCCAGTAACGATACAAGCCCGACGTCGTCGTACACGATGCCGGTCATCCATACCGGCTACGGGTACAGCCTGTACGGCCGAAGTGCTACGGAGGAAATATCTTACGGACTAGACTCGTACATAGCCAACGCAACTAAGTGGGCTAGCACGAACCTGTCTCTGACCGGCTCTCTTGCCAGCCAGACAGTAACGAATGCTGCCACGCTGAAGTCGATGTTTACGTCGACGATGGGCAGCTCTGCTATCCCACTTGTACCGACTACGGCAGATCAGCTTTCCCGGCTATCAGAGCTAGCTCTTGCGGCCAAGTCGCTGCTTGAGAGCCCTGAGATAGATGAGTCCGCTAACAACCAGATAGCCTCCGGGCTTAGCGCGGCGATGGGCGGGGGTCATAATTCTGTCAGCGCAATCAAGGATACCATCACCTTTGATCAGAAGCTCCAAGCCAAGCAGCTTGCCTTCACCGCGTACACGCAGGCCCTAGACACCTACTACAAGGTCTTCACGGCAACTGGCTCACAGCTGTCCGCTACGACCAGCCAGAGCACGGCAACGGCGGCCTTGACTATACCTGTCGTAGCTCCGTTCGAATCTCAATTCGCGGCAGACGTGCTTACCGGATGGCAAGACACGCTGAACACCGGCCAGCTTAGGGATCAACAGATACGCCAGACCTATGAGGCTGGAGCTATCCTTGATACCTTCAACCCCGGCACCAACTTCTCCGCATGGAACGCTGAGTACGCTCTAGCTTACTGCGGTATCAAATCTCAGGCGGCCGCCGCCAAAGCAACCTAATGCAACAGCTACAATCATCTTACCGAGGGGACTCATCCCCGTCGTTGGCCCAGATATTCGGTATCCAGTACCAGCCTCAACAGGCCATAGCCCAAGCCGCTAACACGGCCGTTGGTTCTGGAATGTCAGCCGGCGCTCAGGTCAAAACGACGGCCATGAACAACGCAACGCAGATAGCTATCTCGGACGCAAATAGGTGGGAAAATAAAAGGCAGTTTAACCTGACCAACAGGCTGTATAACAGGAACGCAGACGAGAACGAGCGTCACAATATGGCCGGCGAAGACAACGCTAACCGCGTAACTGATTGGAATACCGGCGGAAGCATAGACGCAACGGATCGCGCGGCTGCCGGCGACGTAAAAGCCCAGATTATGGAGATGGAGATGGCGCTTCAGGGCCTTGACAAGACCGACCCGGACTACGCCAAAAAGGCCAAAGCTATTACCGATAGGATAAGCGGGCTAAGAACTTCCGCAGGCGGTGCAGCTGGCACCCGTGGAGGACTTACCGGATTTGCGCCTAGGGCTGGCAATATGTATGGACCGAAGGAAAGCTTTACCACTAAGGGAGGGAAATTACTCACCGCAGCTGGCGCAGCTGGTGAGCCTGAGGCGCCTGCTCCGGTGCCGGTTCTTCCTGAGGCGCCGACTCCTGTTGGCAGCATCAGAACGGCTGGAGAGCCTACTGTTCTTCCTGCTGGCACCAACCTTAGCCAATATACGTTAGGCGCAACGACGCCTACACCGACCCTCACAAACACCTTCTCCGGAACCATTACTGGTGGAGGATATAACTTAGGCGGAACTCCAGCTGCGCCTCCAGCTGCGCCTCCAGCTGCGTCTCCAGCTCCAGCATGGACTCCGGGAGCAGGCGGAGTATGGATTCCGACGGGTGCCCCAAGCGCAACACCAAGCCCCATGGCTCCAGCTGCAGGATCAGCTGCTGCTCCCTTTAAAATGCCAAATTGGTTTAATCCTGCAGGAATTTGAACTACTTTTCTCCAGATCCTATAGACTCGATGACCAGCGAGCAGCTAAGTAAGGCTGCCGGAGGAACAGGAATAGGTATATCTGCGGATAATCAGTCACTCAGGCAGAGAGCAGCCGATAGGCTTCAGGAAACTGAAAGGCGATTCTCCGTTAAATCAGAGAACGCTTGGAAACCAATGCTTGCAGGAGAAGCGGCAAGGTTTGGGACGTCATTTCTGCTAAGGAAGAACCCGGCGGCAAGGGCTGCTATGGAAAAGTATAACCTTGGCTTTGACGCGGCCAGCAACCTTTTCGGAGCCAACTCTGCAACCAACGCCGGAGAAGATCCTTACGGAAGGACCAAAATGAACCCGGAGACCGGAAGCCTTGAGCAACTGTCTCCATCCGGCAATGACGCAGGGTCTACAGCCACAAACGCTATTGAGGCTATCATTAGCGCCGGACAATGGAATCCATACACGGCCCTTCCTGCCTATGCAATAGGAGGAGAGATGACCGAATCTCAGATACATGCGGCGGGAAGGGATATGTCTCCTCACCTTAGGGCTATATCTTCAGCAAAGCCTTACACGGGAGAGGATAGCCAATACCAATCACTAGTAAAAGCCGTAGAAAATCTCAGGACGGCTAATACTGCTCCGGCAGAGCCCGGTAAGATTAGCGCGGCACTATGGGAGGGTCTACGAGCCGACAAAAAGTCCCTCATAGACAGGCACCTCAATGACGCGGCGGCTGACCTTTCTAGTGGCGATGAGGAAAGGGTCAGGCGAGCATCGGAAACCATACCAATACTATCCACAGTAATGGACAGGTTTAACGCCGACATGGAGGCCGTACAGACTAGCTCTCAGGAATACACATGGCCGGTTAAGCGAGCTGCAGAGTTTGCCGACGACGAGATGGCTCCATACCTAAGCGGAGAACGCATGTGGGACACTATTTCTGGCAATATTCCGAGCTCAGGATTCTTGGACTTTTGGAACCCTGCTGGCAAGAACATGGCCGCGTTCAAGCAGCGCCAAAGATGGAACGGAAGCCATAAGGGAAGGAAGCAGGGCGCAGCTCACCTAGAGGATCTACACGCGCGAGCCCTTGAGGCAACCGGAGGTGTGGATCCGCGCATAGCATCCCAAAAGAAACAACAGGCAATAGCAGACAATTTTTCCGTAGCCGACCCCGGCTTCGGCCTCTATCAATAACCAAAAAAAGACATGGCAAACATACCCAAATATAGCCCCAAAGGGCGAGCAGCGCTAGAGAAGCAGGTGGCAGACTATCAGGCATTGGTTGAAAAGCTAATGCTTGAGAATCCGGCCTTCCATCCTAAGGCTCCAATAACGCTTTCAGGAAAATCAGAAACTACGCTCGACGAGACTGTCACTAGGAACCCGGGAGCAAATGATCCGGGCGGTAGCACTACGAAAAATAGCCGCACAACCACGGACGCACCGACGCTTATTGCGCCGACTACCGGAGAAGATGCTGTGCGCTCAAGGCATGATAAGCTGCGCGACTTTATTGATACGGCACAGCTCGATTTGGCCGATGAGGGCAGGCTTGCGACGCGCATCCCCATGACCACAGAGGAGGCGATGGACATTGCATCTGGTCAGGTTGCTGCAATGCCTGAAGCAAAGAAAATCAGAAGCTTCTCGAGTCTGCTTGGAGTCAAGGGCACGGGCGGAGCTACGGACAGGGCTCAAGATATGCTTCTTCGTGGTGCTGTTCCGGATGATGGATTTACTTTCATAAGGTCGCTTCTATCTGGAGCGAAGGAAGATCCTAGGCTCCTTGCTGAACTTATGGGACAGATTAATAATGCCGGCGGAGCTCCTAGGGTTCCATTTGCTCAAGTGTCGACCGATTTCGCACCTGATGTAGCGGAAGCCTTTACTGCGGAAGGAACGAGGTCTTGGATGGGTACAGGCGCTCCGGGTTCAGCGGCGGATGTTGCACATTATGCCTCTCAAAGAGAGGGCGCTGTCAGGAATACTGCTAATGCCATTCCGGGATATGAGCGAGGCCTTGAAAGCCTTGGTGCTGATGCTATAAACAAGATAAGCAGGAATAGGAAAATGGCCACCATAGGCGGAGCTCTAGCGGGCATTACTGCGGTTGGTGCAGGCACAGCCTATGCCATGCATGATAGTGATGCGGATAAGTATAACCAAAACGCAAGGAAGATCATGTTTGGAGCCGGCGGACCAGACACGATAAAATTGAGCGAAAAGGATCCGGCTAAGTATGGCGAAGCGCTTAATGCTGCGCTAAATACTTATGTTGGACGTGAGTTTGGTGATTCTAAGTCTGCTCTGTACGGAAGGTACTCAAGTCTAGTTGGAAAGCACAGGCAGACCATCTCTAGGCTTGGAGAAGGAACCATGAGGCCTGATGCATCTACCTCTGACGCAGGATATAAGGAGCTCGTTAAGGACCTTAATGATTTCTACGCATCCGGCGGATATAACGAAAAGAATCCTGTTATGCTTCCGTATGGAGATTCGAATAAATCTGGAGTCCTAAGCATCGATAAGACCGGAACCAAGCTGGCAAGGCTTAAGCAGCACGACTTCCAGTCCATCAAAGACTAATGATCGACGACCCAGAGGATATCGACCCGGACGTCCTCGCGGCTGCCGTTAGGTCCCAGCTAGACAACTACGACTCTGACACGGCCGATAGGTCTCCGCAGGGCTATGCCCCTGCGCAAATGTCTGACACTCAGGTAATTAGGGCAATGGGTAAGGACCCGCTGGAGTTGATGGACCCGAGCTTTGCGCGCGAGGCAACGGCGTACCGAGCTGCCGTCGGCAAGGATCAAGCCCTTCGTGCCAAGGCTGCCGCAGACCAAGCCAAGCTGATGCAGAAGCAGATGGACCCTTCCTACATAGCCCAGCAGGTGTACGGCTCTACGGGCAACATAGGTGCGGCCCGAGTCATATCGAAATCCAAGGGTCCAGCCCTATTTAACCATGGCGAAACTGTGGAAATGGGCCGGGGCGGTAGCTATGCCATTATACCCTCTGGAGAAATTATGGAGACCGGCCCTGATGGTAAACCAAAGCGAACCAGCATGAGTCATTACATACAGCGAAATGGGGTTAGTGTAGTTCCATTCATAGGCGGCGATGAGGCAGCTATAACTTGGAGGGGGGCAGCGGCCAAGACTAGCGAACTAATGGACGTCCTAGACCAGATTGAGGACCTTTACAATAAGCCCGGCTTTAAGAGTATGCCATTCAGCGATACCAATAGGCAACTCGAACAGCTAGAGTCAGGCCTAGTGAATATTGTATCTCAGCTCAAAACCGGGTCAAAGAGTATGGCCGGCGTGTCTGACTTGGAAATGGAGAACCTGCTTAAGGGATTACCAGCGGCCGGGTCTAACTTAACCCAGCCGGTTGCAACTGGACTTGAGCGAGTATCCAAGACGAGGGAGCAGGTAAGAGGAATACTGATGCGTACGGCATTGATGAACGGGCTTGTGCTTACGCCACTTAAGGCTAAAGCTGAAGTCACCGCAGGCTCTCCCATAGGCCAGCGATCATCCTCTACACCTCCCGGACTAAATGGACCAAAGTGATAACGAACAGGTAAACTCAGACGGACTAGACATACAGAAGACGCGAGATCTTCTGGCAAGGCAGGGAGTTCCCGTCGCAAGGCAGGCCCTCCCTGATTTTTTGGATCCAGTTGCAGCCGAGGAGTCACAGCAGGACCCGCATCTACAAGAGCTAAGGAATAGGGAATGGACCGGTAAAGATTACGCCGAGTTCCTTAGGTCAGAGGAGGGCGGAAAGTTTAAATTTTCATTCGACGATACCGGCAGGGAGGCGTTCAAGAAATACAAGCAGTACATGGCTGATAAGACCATGGAGTTTGTTGGCCCTGCAGAAATGGCGCTTCGTCATATGGGTCAAGAAATAGGCGAAGGCATATCTAATTTCCCAAACCCGCTCACCGATCCTGCTGCCGCTGCAGCAACGACGGCAGAAGGTGCCTTTAGGGGCCTAAGGGACCTTTATGGAGTTCTGTGGCAGTCTGAAGACCCAAGTAGCCCTCTATTTAAGTTCAGGAGCTGGGCCACCGCGCTAGTAGGCAAAGATGATGGCGACATAGATTCGCAAATGCGCCAGTTCCATATGGCTCGCGAGCACAACGCAGCCACTTATGAGCAGAACTCCGTGCTAGCATCAATGCTTCCGGAATCTTGGAGGGATGGGTTCAGCTCAAAGGTGAACCAGAAAGGTTCTATTGGACTTGCGTACATAGCTTTGGATCTACCCGAAATGATAATGAGCGCGGGAGCTTCAACTCCAGCCTCTGCAGCAAGGATAGCAGCTATGGGCGGAAGCCATGCGGCCCGGGTTGCCAAATCAGCCAAAGTTGCTGACTCATGGATTCAGGCTACCGCAGGACGCTACCAGACTTTTGCACAGCGCGTTGCTGGCGGTGCGCTTGAATCAGCCGGTGGAGTAGCCCGCGCTCCGTTCAAGGCTATGTACGGAACCAGTCAAGCTGCCGCGCAGCTAGCCGGTGACTACGCTGGTAATGCTGTGCGAAACATGGCTACGGCTGAAATAGTTGAAGCTGGCGCCACACTACTTGGATCTACTGCCGTGCATCCTGTAGTCGGATTCATGCGTAGCTTTGGAGCTGAGGCGCTCGGAGAAGTCATGCAGGTAGCTGGCGCTGACATGGTTGATAGGGCTCTCGGCAAAACTATGGTCAGGGCTGACTCTCTTGGTGCGACTACGCTTGAGCGACTTGCGGCTGGCACAGCCAAGGGCGCGGACGCCATGTCGCGCGAAGCTCAGATTCTAGCTAAGGGCATCAATGCGACGATCGGATGGGCTCCTTCACTTTCTGGAGCTGCCCTTAAGGCGGCCTACAGGGATGGAATGTTTGGAGCAGCACTAGGTTATGCCAACTCTCCGAGCGAAGGAACTGGAGCCGGTATTGCAATGGGTACTGCATGGGGAGGCTTCTCTGGAAGTGTAAGGCATCTTCATTCATATACTCATTACGCCCCGCAAGACTCTAGGGTCGTTGATAATTTTAGGGACTATGTGATACCGGCGTTCGGCCGCGTTGCCGGCTCCACCAGCATGGAGATGGCAAAGCGGTTCTACGATCACGTCAACTCTTTCGGAGACCTTAGGACTAGCTCCATAGAACTTTCGCACATATCCACCTTGGTGGCGCACGAAGCCAGCCTTGTCGGCGAAGGGAACGTGATGTTCTACTTCGGCAAGAGTGATCAGGAGTTCAGCAATGTGCTAGCCGAGTCCAACGTCAAGGGAGGCGACTATGATAAGCTCATGGACTCCTTCAGGACTATGGGCTCTGCAGCCGGCATGTTCGAGAAAGTGACCATGAATGATGGCACAGTTAAGAGACTGATAGCTATCAACTCAGACCTGTACAAGCCTACCACCGGCCGACACGAAATCTCCCACGCCCTGTTTAGGTCCGTGGTCGAAGCTAACGCTGAGATGGATTCTGTTATCGATAAGGCAACCGGCCGATACATGGGTGACGTCTTTAACCCTGCCTACGCCAGCCGCATATTCGGAACCTCCAAGGATATGGGCGTAATGCCTGATGCAGCTTGGGAGTCTCTAATGACCAGCTACGGAGCTGCTAGGGACTGGACCGACTACGGCAAGCCAAGCGACCCGGAGATGGTGAAAAAGATAGGAGAGATGGCTAAGGCCAACTACGGAACCCTGCTCACCCGCCTTCGCGACCACCTCAACAAGGGCGTGGATATGCAGAAGTTTGAAGTCATGGACGACTTCAGGACGGCCACCAATATGGCCGAGGAAGCTTTCGCCTACTACGCGTCTGGTACCTCTAACGTTTTCCCGGTAGACAAGTACGTCAAGGACCCGGCCGCTCGCAACTTGCTCAGGTCTTGGGCGGAGAACAGGGCAGCTAGGAAGAACAGCAGAATACTTTCGGGGCTCGAAGAAGCTGGCGTGGAGATCAAGGCCAAGTTCACCAATACCGACGGAAGCCCTAAGATACTGGACGACAACGGCAACCCGGCCATCGAGACCTACATGTTCGATGACGGCGTCGTTGTCAGGACTCCGGGCATGGACTCATGGGTCGAGTCCGTGCTCAAGCAGGCGTACGCTAGGTCTGAGGTTCTGGTATCAACCCTTGATCCAATGCGTCAGGAAGCTTTCGCAAAGGAGCATGGCAAGGTGCACCTATTCAAGTCGTTGCCCTCCGGCGGCATGAGGCTCAAGTCTCCCTCGGAGCTCGACGAGGCCTCCCAGATTCAGGCCAACAAGATACTCAGCGCCATACAGGGCGTGAGCGAAGATGTCAGGCCCGTCATCGAGTCTATGCCTGATGGCTCGGTTAAGCTCAGGCTTGAGACCGCTAACGCTGAGACGATGGCTGCCATCCAGTCCTCTGGAGCCCTGACACCTCAGGAGTTCAACGAGCTTTCCGCGATAGTAAAGATAGCTGAAAAGAACCGCATGGGCGACGTGACGTTCAATGTGATGACCGGAACCTTACTTGCGCACAGCAAGCAGGTGCGCAAAGCCGGCGGCGTTTATAGGCTTACAGGCTCCGACGTCCCTGTCACCTACAGGACTTTCATGCCTTACGCGGTTGAGGTAAATCTCAAGACGCACGACTCGGAGGGCAACCCTCTGCGCGCGGCCAAGGGCGGCATCCTGATCCACTCCGTCGACGTTGCTGCCGTGAACCGCAGGCTGATGAAGACCTTTAAGCGAGCTGACGTCAGGAGCATCTTTAACGGCAACTTCTCTGAGTTCGTGGACAGGTTCAACCTGTACGTATCTAACCAGTCCGGACTAAACGGAGCCAAGGTACCGAGCGCAGATCTATTCAGGGCTGAGTACGGCGACAGGGCAGAACGAGTAAGGGATATAATGTACGAGGCTTTTGGTGGCCGTAAGCGCAAAGATGACGCGTTCATCAACACCCCAGCTGATGGCTACATCGGCGGAGCAGATGACCCCAATAGGCCCTTCTTCACGATGCGTCTTGATACGCTCGCTGATATCAAGGTCCACCCGACGTCTTGGAACGTGCACAGCAAGGTGCAGCCCTTCCCGTTCGTTCATGTTCAGGGATATGATGGCATAGCTCGCAACTTCCAGATCACCGGATTCACCGAGCGTGATATCGGTAACGGCAAGAAGTACCTCAAGGACAACAATGGGTTCGAGGTCTATGAGACCAAGACTGGTTTTGCCCTCTATGATCCGTTTGGCATCAAGATAAGCGTATTCAAGACGGCCAAAGCCGCCATGAAGCGAGCTGGAGCTGAAGTCGCTCACATAAGCGAAGCCGACCTGCAGCCTGCGTCTGTCGACATGATCAACATGTCAAGTCCCCACGACGAAGCCCTAGCTAAGCTGGAGTCAACGACTGAGTCGCTTAATGTTCACGTTAGGTATCAGCTCTCCGGTCTGGTTAAGCACGTCAAAGAATCCAGCCACGGCGGCAAGAGCGTGGTTGATCACTTGTTTGAGTACGCATCCAAGGATTCCGGCGCTAGGTACTCCCATCCTCTTGGTGACGTTGAGAGCTCTTTCTCCAAGAAGTTTATCCCGCTGGTAGAAATACTTGGGGAAGCTGCCGGAGACTTTAACACCACCATTGAAGTCGATGGCAAGAAGTACGACGTGTCTATGAGGGACACTCAGATAGCTTTTGCGGATGAAGACACTGGTGTAGCTAGGGGCACGGAAGTGGTTGGCACATTCCAGAACGAGCTACTGCGTGTTGATAAGTCTTGGTTTAAGCATCTGTACAACACCGACAAGGAGCTACTGTCTGATCAGCTTGCGCGTCGTATGGCCATAGCGGTCAAGTACAACGCCCTTCATAAAGCCGGTAAGGTAAACCTTCCTACGGCCATGACGGCATCCGCCATCCAGAGCTACAGGAGGATGGGAGAGCTTATGGCCGAAGCGGCCGGCGGAGACAGGGATACTAGGGATGAAAACATATCTAAGCTGCTCGCTAAGCATGGAGAAGGCATGGCCCAGCTAGGTGCCGACATAGATTGGTCGTTCTTTGAAGCAGGAGACCCCACCAAGGCCAATAGGTCTAAGCAGCGCGGCCAATCAACGTCTTCATTCAACCCGTCTACGTTTACCAAGGGTGTCATCAGTGTGCCAGATCACTGGCAAGCTGCGCTTAACGCCATCGAGGTTGATGAGTCTATGGCTTCGCTACCTGACATCGAAGGCATGGCAATAGGAGCAGCAATAAAATCAGCCGCGCGGCAAGCTTACGGCGATAAGCTTGGTGGCATGCCTCCCGTGTATCTGGATGTGTCAGCCCTAACTCCTGACCCCAAGATGCGTCCTCGCATTATGAACGCCCTCATGCAGGCAGGTGGCCGCGCGGGTGAGTTCCTAGAGTTCCATTCATCTAACACCGGGATCAGGGACATACAGGGGGCCATTGAAAGCTACCTAGTCCAAGCAGAGAAGCACAGGCCGACTGGCGTAGATGATGCCGAGTACGCCAATGCCAATAAGCCAATGCGAGAAGGCATGGCCAAGCAGCTAATCTCTGACTACAGCGCTGCAGTAAAGCGACTGGCGGCCGGCGGTGGCATGTTCCAGAAGTCGGTAGCTGGCTTCTTTGACAAGCAGGGCAAGCTTAGGCAGGAGGCTGGGACTAAGAAGGGCTTTATCACGTCTGCTGTCATAGCTGATTTTTCCAATCCGGACGTCCAGACAGTGGTGTCCATGACCAATTTGTTCACCGCGCTGCGCGAGATCACCAAGGAGATTAGCAAGGGTGACCGCGAGTCCTTGGCTGACCACCAGAGGGATTACATCCGCGTCCTGTCTTTGATCATGAGGGTCACCAATGACTCCAGCCTTATCTTCCATGAGATGAGGACGCTTGACGATAGGGGTATGAAGCCGGGCATGAGTGAAATCAGGGCTAAGAGCGGACTATTCAATGGAGGCCATAATCAGGGCATGGATTTCTATACCCTACCTCCGAGTATCGGAGAGGTGGTTACTTCGACTTCCATAAACGGGCAAGCAAAGAAGCGTAACATTGCCTACGTTCCTGTCAATGTAAACAGGCAGCCTCCGGGCAGGGCTCTAAGGATAGCCGAGGAGCGAGGAATGCACGTCGGCTCTAGTGGCATACCTGCCATGATAGCTGCACAGCCAAAAGGATCTAGCAGTCATGCAATAAGCATCGCTGACGTGTCACATATCGTCGGAACCTCAACTGAGGTTAGGGCGTTCATGTCCAACACTAGCGGCAAGGCTATGAGCACTATAGACCCAAGCAGCCTTAAGAGGGGCGCTGGCTCTATCATACCGGGCGGCAACGCTTGGGATGGTATCATGCCTCCCATGGCCTTGCAGTTCTTCGCAAGCAAAGACGGCCCAGCTAAGCTGATGGCCATGATGCCTGACGCCAAGGAGGCTACCAAGGAAACGCTTCTTGCCCACATGTCACTAGCTCAGGCTATGGGTATCATGAGGAAGGTTGAGGATGATATGGTGAACGGCGGAGAGATCAGGTCTGGAGAGATATCCTCCATGCTCAAGGAAGCCGGTGTGTACGGAGACAATATGATGTTCGTGGAGCAAGTGGTAGCTGGCTACGCCGACACAGCATCCTCAGACCATAACTCCCGAATGGCTGGCGTCCTTAGGATAGGCCAGTACCTCGCGGCTCAGGAAAACTACTTTAAGCATAGTCTAGACTCTGATTCATTCCCGTCTAACGGAAGCGCCAACAGGCTACTCGAGAAGCTTGGTGTTGATACTGCCAAAACCCCCGGAGCCGGCGCTAGGTATGTGGATATGCTTAGGCAGTTTATAAGGACCGGCAGCGTCGCCGACGTTGATGGCGACTACAGGATGGCCGTCAGGACGCTTGATGGTCCTGTGGATAGCCAAGGCAGCATCATGGGTGTAGGCTATGGCTCAAAGAAGATAGACTCTGTCCAGTCATCCAAGCTGATGATGCTTACCGGCAGCCAAGCTATAGCCAAGCTCGACGACGTTAGGAAGCGCGAGATGGAAAAGCTGGGCCTTATCGGCAGGATGGTAGATCACTTCGGCAACAGCTACGATTACTTTGAGATTTCAGACAGGAAGGCCGAGCTCAGCTTGCAGAAGTTTGGTGGCCGGATTGATGGCATGCTTACCGCAGGCATCTATAATGCGGATGAGAAGCTGAATAAGCTTATAGACCAGACGCTAGATACGCTTGTGTCTGATTCTGCAGTCCCGGTTGACGCCAGCCTGTATGACGAGTTCTACCGCAGCTTCAATTCGAAGGGATACACGCTTGGTGATATCATAACCCACCCTGAGCTGTATGCTTTCTACCCGAACCTTGAGCACACAAGGTTTGAGCTGTCTCCAAATGGATCAACGTGCGAGGCGTCGTACAGCCCGATGGAAAACATCTTCCGGATTTCCCCGCAAGCTATACTTGTTTCTGCCCTTGGTGACAGGATGAAGAAGCGGAGTGGCGGCGTGGATATAGACTACCAATCCTTCATGGGGCATGATGCTAACGTCGAGTACGTTCGCGGCCTGCTTCTCCATGAGATGCAGCATGCCATTCAAGAAGCTGAAAAGTTTTACCAAGCTGGGCATATTTATACCGCTAGCGACGTTGCTAATCTTGCCAACACCGCCGCCGGCCGGCCAGACCGGCTGGCTATGGCAGCCGGAGCCTACGCGGCTTCAGTGCCTAACCTTCCTATCTTGCTGGGCGGACCGGAACCAATGGGAATATTGGACTCACCCGAGAAGCAGCTAGCTCCTTGGACTGGCCTAGACGAGCACATCGTCGCGGCCATGCGAACCTATCATCGCAACTCCGCCAAGCTGGTAAGCCATGTCAGAGACGCGTCAGGCAAGCTGGAGATCATCCGGCCTGATGACGCCACTGCGACCAAGGAGATCCAAAAGATACTTAACGCGCCGCTGGCCCACACTCTCATATCTGAGTTCATACCTCGCACCATAGCTTACTACACGTCGAGCAGGATGAAGGCTGAGTCCACCATGATTAAGGTGCTAGCCGGTTTGAGTGATGGAATAATGATGGCCGATGCCGTCGCTTACTTCGACAACATCATTAAGACGGCTGAGAGGAACATAGAAGAAGCCAAGGTTCTCGCTGAGGCTATAAAGGTAGGAGACTTTTCGTCAGCGCAGAATGCTGCCAAGCAGGTATCACTAAGTAAGGCAGACTTTGATCGTATTGCTATAGGATCCAAGTGGCCGAGCTCGGTAAACGCCTTGCAATCATACGACCCAACCCTGATTAGGATGTCATCCGAGGTAAGCCTTGGAGCTACACTCACAGTTGCTTCTATAATCGACGAGGCAGACGCCATAAAAGCCCCGTGGGGATTCAAGGCCGCCAACACCTTCATGAAGCTTCTTGAGGGCGTGTACTACGGCACTGACCCGGACGAGATAATGTCTAACGTGACCGCAGACAGGTCTAGGATGTCTGAGTCTGAGCTGGCAGCTTCCCCTCGCGGGGTGGCCGAGAATACTTACGAGCGTGTAGCTAGGCTTGCTAGTAACAATGGGGAAAACCTTGGCCAGAGTGCTAGTAGCATATTCCGCAACCCTCCAAAGCTGAACATGATCGGGGGAAGTGTGGGCGCGGAGAAAATGAACGTCAGCCCGTTTGGAGAGTCCGCGAACAACCTATTCGCCGGCGGCATGCGAATGCTGGCTAGGGCAAGCCTGCTTGGTCACTACGTCCATAAGGCCAACGCCGAGCTTAAGCACCTAGGCAAGCTCATGTACACCTCTAGGGGCTGGCACATTGGTGATGACGGCCTCCCCGTATACATTAGCGAGACTGGATTCCTTGCAGGCTCTCCCTTGTTGGGTCAATTCGGCGGAGACGTTAATAACCTAGCGGCCAATCAGGAGCAAGTCATCAGGGCTAAGCATGATGAATCCGCTGCGCGCAGAAATCTTACCGAGGAGCAAAGGCGTGATCTATTTGGAAATGCCAAGGACACTGACTCAGAGGATGTAATAAGGTTCGGCAAGCTGCTTGTGGATAAGAGCTTTATCCCAACCCAGATGTACAAAAGTGGGGACATGGGTTTTCTTGGCGGCATAAGCAGGGATGGAGGTAAGACTGTGACCATCTCGGACATCGCTGCTGCGATGGGCGCCAAGCATGTCATCGAGGAGCATATTGGAATGAGCAGCCGCGCGCTCAACGCCATCTACAAGGCTGAGATACCGGAAGTGGTTGAGTCCCACAAGATCGTCGAGACCTTCAGGGCTGCCGGCCTTTCGTACGAGGACATCAACGTGGCCCACTTAGACCACATCGAAAAGAACTTTAAGGGCGTTAAGTTTACGCGAGGAGAGCTGGCCGACATGATCGCCATGATACATGACGTGCCGCTCCTAGATGTATCCGGAAGGGGTAACACCATACCGGCCATCATGAGGGACATGATGTCAGGCGTCGATAGCGCGGAGCAGTTCAGGAAGCTTTACAGGGCAGCGATGAACCCGGACGCTCCTAACTACTACGCCCCGTGCATGAGGGCGTTCATTAATGAGTCGTTAAGCGGAGGAAATAGTAACTCTGATCGCGCGATGCCACTCAGGTCGTTGCTTAAAGTTGATAGCACCACTGAGGCTGGAGCCGGAAGGTTCTTCCTGATGGAAGCGATCGTGGAAACCATACAATTTAACTGGAATGCCAATGAATACATACAGAGGTTTGTTGGAGGTCAGGCCGGCAAAGACCTAACTAAGCGCATAGCTAACGCGCTGGCTGACAGGTTCCCTGAGCACACTGATCGAGGCGGATACAGTGATAGGGATGATGTAGCTCGTATGAATATCCGTGTTGAAACAAGCATGGACGCAATGGGACAAACTAGGCGCGGAAATAGTTCGGACTTCATAACCCAAGCAAGCGCCTATTACAGGTTTGCATCTAGGCTTGAGCGTCTACTCGTAGAACTTACTCCCTTTGCTGAAAAGCTAGCGCAGAAGATGGAGAAATCTATCAGGGATACTGGAGAAGTTATCGCCGGCTCCAGTCATACTCAAAGGTTCCAAGAGATGTTGGCTGCATTCTATTCCGAAGCGCTGACCGCCGGCCTTAAGGATGTCGTGGTATCTCGCGTCGGCGAAGATGGACAAAAGCGTATTGAGCTAAGCTCGCGCGAATTCCAAATGATGAGTCAGGGTAAGAGGTCGTTCTATGACGGCGTTAAAGTCAATGAAACCATAGTTAGGAGAGGAATTGGATCACCCTTCATGGCTGAAGGCTCCTCTGGCTCTGTCTTGCATGGGTTGGTAGGTGGAGCGTCTGAAGCTTTCGCAGCCTCGGCACGGGCCTATGGACTACAATCGGTAATGGCTGGCACCAGCGTCCATCCGACAGTACCGGCATTAAGCGACACTGCTTACAAGCCCGACAAGGTTCTCAGGAATATGCACAGGAGCATAACCTTTGGGCCCGGCCCAGATGTGCCAGACACAGTCAACCTTACTAATGGAGACGAACAGATAGCGATAGGCTTAAGGTCTGCGGAAGGCGGCATGAATAAAGCAGAAGCCTCCCTGAGCACGTCCTTGTATGAGTCAAAAATCCCCAACGCAGATTATGACTCCGAGGTGCCAGCCTACATTAGGCATGCCCAATTTGCGCAGCGCGCATTGATGATAAGGGCCAATGACCTGTTTAAGTACATCAGCTCCATGGACGGAGAAGAAGGGCTTGATAAGCGCATCCAAATTTTGGCCGGCAGCAGCAGGATCAGGGGCGCTTCTATGCGGGAGCTAATGCTAGCCAACCCTGATACGCTAAGAATCCTGACCGAGCCAAACATAGGCGAGCAATCGGCCAAGGCTCTTGGCTTCTTGCGCATGGCAGAAACCATCGATCAGCAGGCATACAATATCGGCCTTGGTAATGTTACGGGCATCGATCAAGGAAGCTGGGATTCTATCCCGGCCACAGACCGACGTGACGCGGGAGGCTATAAGCCTCAGTCTCAGGCGGCCTTGGTACGGCACTACACTAGGGAGGGAGCCTTGGTCGTCACCTCCGCGTATGAGGCACTCGGCTCTACGATGGAGCCGCACACGGCTAGCCTTCTCAATGGGCTCACAAGCACAGCCGCCAGTAAAAAGCAAAAGGCCGTAGCCTCAGAGCCTCTTAGGGTGGTGTCGAGGACTAGCGCAACTGGACATAATTTGCTCGCTGAGTTTATACGCGACGCGGAGGCAGAAGAAGCTGAGCGCGTGGTAAACCTTGATTACACCAGCGCGGACTATGAGCAAAAGATGCTGCAAATGCGCATACCTCGTATCGCTAGGATACTTGGAGATTTTGCAGCCGAGGCTGGAACTCGCTTCTCTGTCGATAGAGAGGTTGTCGCCGACCCCGGATTACTAAGGTACGTTGTAAGCAGATCATTTGATAGCAAGGACTCGCTCCCGACGTTAATCCAAAAGGAGTATTACAAGAACGGATTTATCCGCAACATAGCCCATACGCTAGATGGCACCATCCCTTTGCTTGCTGCAGCGCAGCTACTAGAAGCAACCCACCTGCCAAGGAACACGGCCCTCTCAAAGAAGCTAAGGATGTGGCTTAAGGCAGACAAATCTAGGTACCATTGGCACGTTGCGGAAAAAGCGCCCGAGGTAAGCGACTCCCAAAAGTTGTCCTTAATCTCCTCGATGAGTTCAGCGATGGCAGTCATGAGCGTAGCGCACATGCGCAGGCCGTTCATGAACTCATTTGGCGACATGTCTTCACCTATGTCAATGGAAGTTCTAGCTAAGGTGATAGGCGGAGCGGCTACCGAGTCTGACAATTTTGACTTCCAATCCATGGCCCGGATGGCGCAGGGAAGTATGCTTAACAGCGTGAGCATTGATGCTATAAAGCAGTTCGCCACACTAACAGGACTAGCTGAAACGCAGAGAACCATCAGGTCGCTTCGCAAGACCGGCGTAAATTTCAACAAGGCCGAGTTGCTCGCCATAGAAGCTGCCGTCGGTACTATAGCTAAAAGGGACGTAATTGACCGCATGGATGCGGACGCATTCATACATGACGTGCTTGGCATTAACCCGGACACAAACACCCTTCTCGGGGGAAGGAATAATTATGACCTCAACTGGGCGGCGGCGAAGGACAGGCTTAGTCCCCTTTCCCTTAAGAAGGCATTGGTTACCACTAACAACTGGATCGATGCTAGCGCTTACCAAGAAGTCATGGCCAAGGCCCTTAAAGGTCTATCAGAAATTGATGGAGCTACTCCAATAATTTCCCGAAACGCGACTACTGGTAAATATATACTTCCGCATAAGGATATCGACGCCAAGGGGTTTGTGATAGACTCCTCCCTTCACGGAGGAAGCATGCGTGGTGTCTTTAGGCTCACGGATCATAGCAGCATTGAGCCTATGAAGATGGATACTTCGATATTAGAGCCGGATGTTCGAGAAGCTAGAAGGTGGGCCGATGACGCAGCTTACGAGGGTGTAGGCGCTGACGACTTGGAGCCGGGCAAATACATGCGAACAAGTCATGAGCCTATTGCGGCCAAGCCTTACGATGGTGGCCTTGGAGCGGTTGGAGCCATGTTTATGTCTGAGGACCCTATTGATCTAATCGAGAGGGAGCCTGTGATGGAGTCTGGCAACGTACAGATACAGTTTGGCAACCAAGGACGAAGTGCGATCCCTGCTAGCGTGATTCGCGGATTCGTTCAGGAGTCAATTATCGGACGAGCCCAAAAGGACGGAGCTAAGACCATTGAGATAGCTCCAGCCGGCCAGCAGCTTTCTTACGGCGGACTAGGTGTGTCACAGATTGGCGGCTTTAGCTCTGCGGAGGGCGTACAGGAAGCCTCTGCTCAATTCCACGGCAGGGGAATGAGGTCTATCAGCAAGACCACCTTCCAAACATACGGAAACGATAAAAGGAAACAGCCTACCATGCTCACCATGGAGGCGGCTAGGCTTAGGGGATTCACTCAGCCCCCTTCTGGCTCTAATTACGGAACTGGCTACATATCAGACCCCCACAGGGCTGGAGAGTTTGCTCCCAAGAAGGGCTACGCATGGAAGCGCCTTCCTGATGGGCGCATCATGATCAACCTCACCGGCGACCATCTTGGCTACAAGCAAGACTATCAGGTCAGGGGTGCTGTAAGGGCTGGTTATGGATTCAGCCTTTCCGAGGGCGTTGGATATGACCCTAACTCAGGGCTGCTGATACCGGGCAATATGCAGTCTCAGGCTACGACCTCTGACTTCCTTGGCATGATGAAGCACCCGCTTGCTTCCGCTTTCTCGCAAAAGGACCCGATGATGATGCAGGCTATAATCGACAGCGCCGTGCGCGACAGTCGAGGCATGCACCACACTCGCGGGAAAATAGATCCGATGCAGCCGATACTAGAAGGAATACCGGGGCACATGCTAGGGTCGATGGAAAGGGATCAATTTAAGGCCTTCCTATTGGACACGCGTATCCCAATTGAGCGCAGGGCTTTCCACGCTGCCACCATGAATGACATAAATGGGCCAAGCTCGTACACGTCATTCATTCTTCCGGCCGGAACTACAACTGAAAACCTAGCCTCCATACTTATGGCTATGCATGTTGAGCCAACACTTGGTGGCGCCTTCATTGAGTCGGCTACTAGAGAGAGGAAGCATAGGCTTAACGTTGGACACGAAGAAATATTTAAGGGAGATGCGCAAGCTCGAGGTATATTCACCATGAGCCAGATGGAAGGTGACTTTGGCATAGTTCCAAGCCGTCAGTCCGGCGCCTACACTAAAGGCATATTGTCCGGACTTGAGGACAACGTGCACATGGGCATGTCAGTCGATCCGCACCTGATGGACGACGTATATCTTGCCGCGCACAAAATAATAAGCGGAGAAAGCGGTTACTTCCTGCCGGATACTGAAAGGACTCTTTCGATGAACGGAGACACGGGTCTAGCAATAGCCCAGATGTTCCCGGGCAGAAAAGACCTGCTGGCCCATTCATGGGACTCCAAGGCTGCTCATGGAATCAAGGTGTGGAAGCGCACCAACATCATGAAGGATGAAAACTTCCGGGCGTTCGTCGTAGAAATGAATCACCCAAGCTCCTTCGGACTTGAAGGAGGCTTGCAGATCGGAAGGAAGGCCGTCGCTTTTAAGACCGAGGCCGAGGCGATCGCCTTCTCCAATAAGCTATCGTCAAGTATGACTGAGGCATCTGTGCTTAGGGCTCTAGCCGGCGGAGATTTCAGGATCGTTGAGCGACCAGACGAAGGTAAGGGAAGCAAGTTCTTTGCGGAAGCTAAGGTCAGGGAGATTGAGCGACTGCAGCCGTCTGTTGGTTTCTCGGGCGAGCTAGAGGGAACAGGAAAATACCGCGTGGGCGATTTGGATATGGCTATGGACGTCCAGCAAGCCCGACAGGTTGGGAAAGCTTTGGGCCGAAATTTCCACCTAGAGTTCGACACTCCTGCCGTAAAGCTCGAGCAGATTACGGGCAGCTCAATCCCTGAGCTCGAAGATATGGTAAGGCAGAAGGTGAACTTCGGCCTGCCTCAAGGCGTTATGAACTTCGGATCAAGGGCTATGAACGCCATCATCCGTGGCCTGCCGGGCAATAACAGGGACTTCCAGTATCTCAATGGTACGGAATGGTTCAGTCTGCTAACCAAGAACGGCGTATCAAAGGCAGAGATAAGGCAGACTGGCCTTGGGCACCTGCTTGCAAACAACCCGGCCGCCAAGTTCAGCAGGCAGGACATGGCTGAATTTATGGCCGCAGTATATCCGACCATGCGTAGGTCGGAGCCGGCCATGTACCTAATGCATGCCGCGCAGCAGGCTTCAGCGCTTGGGTTTAACCCAGAGGAAAGCGTAAAGCCTCTTGGGAATAACACGTTCGTGCCTCCATTCATACACGACTCAAGGCTTCAGAGCAGGGCGAACCAGCTGATGGCCGTCGACGCGCTGCTAACAAAGCGTCTGGAATTAACCACGCTGTACGAAAAGGTTTCTAGTGAAGGAGCTGATGAGGCAACCAAAGCCAAGCTCGCTGACATGGCTGGCTTTATCGAGGGCCACCTCAGGTCGTTCGCAGAGAAGATCGGAGTATTCCGAGCTGACAGGATAGATTCAGTCTCCCTATCTGACACAATCCATGGCAAGCTTGCTGAAATAGTGGCCAAGGAAGGAGAGCCGTTTGCTTCGTACGACTTTAGACAGCTCGAGCAATCGCGTCATGCGGTTAATGACAGGATCAAGGCGTTCGCCTCCGACGCTGCAATTAGGGCTATACTTGGTCCTGTAGCTGATGAAATAGGGCCATACATATCGTCCTTAGTAAGCCCCAACATGCCCCACGCGGCAACCAAGCCAACCAATGCGCTAGCTGCAACTCTGGAAGCTGGCAAGAGCACCGGGTTTGGATGGAATTCTGACTCCGAAGATTCATTGGGTCAGTCCATGCATTATTACGGAAGCTTCCCGTACACCAGCTACATAGCTTCGCCTTATCAAGCGCACCACCAAGCGATCGTCAGGTACGCAGACAAAGAAGGCCTGTCTGATATAACTACTTACCTCAAAGAGGTTCGCGACAACCTGAAGGCTCGTAAGGAAAAGATAAGCAGGATGACCCCGGGGCCAGAGCTTGACGCTGAAAAGCAAAAGTACACCTCCGAGATTGCCCTGCAGCAGACCATACAGCGTGTGGCTGCGGTCAGGCTCGCAACAAGCAAAAGGATGGCGCATGACGACAATAGGAACCACGGGACGCACTTCGAAAGGGCTATGCCCGGCAACTCGTCGATGTCTGGTGGTGGCGGAGCATATGAGCTTGGCCACTCAAGGACTGGATGGGGAATGATGACCTCAGCCTTAGGTATAGATGGCTTTGCTACACTTACCGGCATTGATCCTAATGGAGACCTGCCGCTCGCGTTCAGGCGTGAACCTATATCACTTCTCGAAGAAATTCAGTCAGACATATTCCAGAAGGTTGATAAGATAGTTCCTTACAGCGACCCGGACATGTTCCTTCCTACCACCCTTGCGGAGCAAGAGGCTTTCGGCAGGTCTTCCGAGCTGGCCAAGCTCAATAAGGAGTACAAGGACCTCCTAGCTCTTGCCAATGACTCAAGCAGGAAGGCGGCAGAGCAGCTATCTACCATTATCGGTACTGGATCTGGAGGAATATCAACTGGCACCAAGGACTTTGATATTCTGGCTTCTAGGTTGTTCCTAGATCAGACCGACATCTTCCAGCGCTCGATGATGCACGAAGCTGTTCCGGCCCTACTAAAGAGGACTGGTCGTACGGCAAAGGTTCCTGACCGCATTCGCGAATCCATATCTCGCATGACTAATGGTCAGGTATCTCCTACCGAGGTGTTCGTCTATGACTTTGACCATGAGCTCATAGACGCCATCCGAAGCTACCCAAGTTTCGGGCCTGATACTGTAGATAGCGCTACGTACGAAAAGATGAAGCAGCGCATGATCGAAAACATAACGAACGCTGAGCATGCGGACCCATCAATGCGCAACCCAAGGTCTGAGCAAATGAAAGACAAAATGCTCAGAGACATGCGAACTGTTGATGGCGTGGCTCAGATTGCAAAAAAGCAGCTCGAGATGACGGCTGCCATTATCAATCGAGGCGTAGAGGCTATGCGAAACCAAGGCCTAGACGCCCTGAAGAAGGAGCTTGATATGCTTGAGGCTGCTGGGGCTACCGGAGAAATGCATAGGTTTGTAAGCGAGCTGGTTAGCATTGGGCGCAATAGCTCAAAGATAGGAGACCTCATTGCCACTCACGTTGTCCGGTCTATGATCAAGGATGAGAAGCTGGCAACAGAGCTTGGCGGCCACATAGATGGAACCGGCGCCGTGGATTACGAGGGCTTAGTTGATAGGACTATTGAGCGCATCCGAAAGGATTACGCGGACAGTAAGTCATACATCGGCAAGTCGGTCTTGATCATACTTGACGAGCTTAAGCGTCGTCCAGCACAGGCAAGGCCTCACTCCGAGGCCGCAAAGAGCTTCTCCAACGTTCTACACGAAAGCGAGAACGCCTTGGCTAGCAGGTTTAAGCAGGCCTTAGTTGCGCTAGACGTTGATACTACTCCTCAAGATGTAGCCGACACGCTCGCAAATTGCCCTGAAGTTAAAGGCGACTTTGGTCAGGTATGGGTAAGGGTAAACCCAGTCGGCCAACTAGGACTTGGTACGGCCGGCAATGTCACCTTCAGGACGTTTGATACCAAGGAGCAATTCGTGGCTTATGGTTTGGCGCTGAAGAAAATGGGCATAAGCAATGGAGCCATAAACGTATACACTGCTCCATACCACAGGCATAATGGAAGCGCAGCCGGTGACTTCGCTAAAAACGTGGTGGAAATATATTCGGCTATGTCTGGTGGCCCCAAGTTCTTGGAAGCCGCTAACAGGAAGGCCGACGAGATAGCCGCCATGAGGAAGGTGGTTAAGGAAACCTTTAGCCCAAATAAGAGCGGCCATGTATCCATGCCAGATGGAGAGGACATAACTGTCTTCCCTGATTCCATGCCGTTTGCCGAAGATGGCGCCTACAAGACCAGCCAGCTAATAATGAATGTGCTGGATTCAATGAACCATGGCCAGCACGGCATGGGAATCATGGATGCTACTTACCAGATTCAGCGCGGCGGAGGCATAGCCACGCCTGCAGGTTGGCTTAGGATTGGCGGATCACAAGGCCACCTGCTCTCACTCAGGGATGCGGGCATGCCCAAGGATATGACCATGTATGTTAGTGGAGCCATCTTGGCTTGGGAAAAGAATACCGGCAAGTCAGTCAACGGGCCAGAAGGGCCTCACTCTGGATTCTTCCATAGGCTGGCCACGCTTGAAGTAGCTCAACACGTTGGTGAGCTTACCGGCGGCAAGGTGTTCACCCACGGAGGTCAAGAGGGTAAGCTGGCTGATCACTTTAAAATAGCTCTTACGGCCCTTGGTCGTGAAGCAGAGAAGGCCTTCCCAGATGACTGGATGATGGCTTACCGGGGACGCGTCGGAACCTATACTGGCGCCCCAATAAACCTGTACGGCCCAATATCAAATAGGGTGCACATTTATGAAGGCAAGAAGGTGGTCAATAAATCTCACACCGACAAGATAACCACCAAGGTTGGCTCTGAGGCTGGACTTTTTGTGGCAGCTGGTGCCAATTCGAACTCTGCCGGATGGGGCTACATAGCTAACTATGGCCTGCCTCAATACGCCTTAGAGCTCGCCGTGCCCGGATCGACAGAAGCCTTCAAGCTTAACTACTCGCTAGATTCATTTGAGCGCCCCTCTGTCAATGTTGATGGCAACTGGCTAGTGCTAACTGACGCGAGCGGCAAAGTCATCGAAAAAATAGACCAGACTCAGGCTAGCCCTAGGCAGCTTGAAGCGTTCCGTGAAATGTATCTGCAGTCATCCAAGTACAGGGGTAACAACTGGATGGTTCGCGCGTTCCTTAAGGAGTTTGGACCGGCTGGAGCTTACGTAGACTTCGGAACAATATCTCCTACGTCTATCATGAAAGAATTCGCCGGCAGCTTCCCGACGGGAGCCGACGAAAGCGTATTTGGTGACATGGACCTATCTAGGATTAAGGAGGCCATTCGTGCTAAGTATATCGAAAAGGGTTTAATAGGTCCTCAGCTTACTGAGAAATTTGCCGGTGAAAATATGCCGTCTGGAATGGCCGGGTCCGGCATGGCGCCAAGCAGGGAATCAAACGAGGCTGTGACCCTTGCTTTAGTAGAGCGCGGGATGATAAACCAAGACCAAGTTGGGTCTTCAACCATGCCAATGACTGTTGCTGACAAATTTGAAATGAGGGGCGCCGGACTTCAGCCCTATGGCACTTCCATTAATCCGATGAACAGGAATATACAGCCGTTGATGTATAGGTCTGATCCATCTGGCACCCTTGCCGCAGGCATAGAGCACAAGGCACATGTCGATGGCCTAGTGAAGCTATTCTTCCCTAGGGCCCACCTAGACCCGGCTGCATCTGCGGCATATGTGATAAGGATGACCAACCCCCTAACTACCACGCTTGTGCACAGCCCGCTAGTTCGCACCAAGGAAATGGAAATCCAATTCAGGCGTAGGGTCATGGAAGGCATACCTCTCATGCAGATCACCGGCGCGGATGTAAACGGAGGCGAGTCAATCAGTACCAATGGTGTCAAGAGGCTGGCCTTCCTGCTCAAGCGACGTGAAATGATGCCAACTGAACGTGATGAGCGCCGCTGAACCCGATATGGCCGGACTGGCCAAAGATGGAATCATCTCTGGCATACTTGGTGGAGCTGCCATGTGCGCTAGAATCCTTTTGAGCGACGAGCCGTTATCACTGGCGTGGATTGTCAGACGTGGTGCTGCGGCTATGATAACCGCAGCCATCGTTGGACTGCTTGCTCAGGATTACATCACCAGCAAGGGTGCACTTTATGCTTCGATAGGCGCCGCCGGCGCAGTTGCTCCAGAGATCATGGAGTACCTCATAAAATACGTCCGCGCGCGCGGCGAAAAGGAAATCAAACATGCACCTAAACCAACCACCCAAAAGCGCAGACGATCGAAGTAACCTTTTATGGGCAACATTCGTGATACTATCCATGGCCGCATCCTGTGCGGTCTATACAAGCTTTGTCGTTCAATCGGTATTAAGCTCCCTTCGCTCAACCAGTGCGATGGTGGTTCTGCTGACGGACAACGGGGTTGCAAGCGACGACAAGAAGCTCGAGCAAAGCCTAAACGCAGCCCAGCGCGCTCTCGAAACAAGCGGTGACATGGCCATGGCCCTGACTGTCGCGTGTGTGATAGTCGCCATAGGCCTTATAGCCAAGGTGCTTAAGTCCTCTCGCATAGCCTTGGTCGTAATGTCCATGTCTGTGCTTGTTGGGTGCAAGAGCTCGGACAAAGAGCTGCCGGCAGCTGAGCCAGCCCCTAAGCTGGCCGCACTTGATCAGGTAGGTAAAGAAATCGACGTGATAGATTCTCGGGTAGCTGCAGCTGTCGTCGTCGCGCGGGAAGCTAATGCGGCCGGCAAGCCAGCTGTCGTCGAATCTGAGCTCTCTGTAGCTGCGTCAAGCTTACCTAAGGCCACTGAGGGTGATCTTGCTTACGCGCGCCAGCGTAGTGAGAAAGCCACGCCAGCTGAATATGAAGCTCAGCGCAAGAAGGCCGCAGAGAAGCAGAAGCAGGTAGAAAAGGAATGGGAGCTGCTTGAGGATCAGGTGAAAACAAACAAGGCCGCGATTGAAGCTCGCGACAAACGAATCGTAGAGCTCCAAGACGAAATGGTCAGGGTCAAGAAAGACGCGTCAGCTAACCTATGGACTCTGGCCGGAATAGCCATGTCGGCGGCGGGCGCGGCCTGCATGGTATTTATGGGTCTAAAGACCGGCCTCCCATTACTTGGCTGTGGCATAGCTATGGGCGCAGTCCCGTTTGTGATAGACTCGGAATATTTTGGCATAATCGTGGCCTGCACCCTGAGCTGCCTTGCCCTGCTGGTGCTCTGGTATGCTTGGGACTGGGTTAGGGATAGGACTAACGCAAAGCCGTCCCCTTGACACGGCTAGGGCCCTCTATACGCTATCTGTGTTGGTTGTGAGATCGCGTGTGGGGTGGCTAAGCCTTAAAGGGCCGCAAGTCGGCCCGCCCTGAAGCGCAGAGGAAGTGGGATTCGAACCCACGGCCGGTTGCCCGACTTCGGTTTTCAAGACCGACGCATTAAGCCGCTCTGCCATCCCTCTGTGCCGGGCATAGTGGGGCCCTTGGCTTACCCGTCAAACAAAGAGGCCCGACTTTCGTCGGACCTCTGCTCAGGAAGGGAGTCGAACCCTTACGCCTTATCGGCCACGGCGCCTAAGGCCGTTGCGTCTGCCGTTCCGCCACCTGAGCAAAATCAGCCCTTGGCGAGCTTCTTAAGCGCCTTGCGGAGCTCGCGGATAGCTTCACGGGCTTCGACCTTGGCCTTCTTCTCGGCCTTGCTCTTGCGAACAGGCTTAGGAGCTGGGGCCGGCGTGGAGTTGGTAGCTCCATAGACAGCAGGGTCAAGGCCGAGGGCGCGCGAAAGCTTAATAGCTCCGATCTCCCTCATGACTCCACGGCGAATGAGGTCGGAGAGGTTCATCTTCTCCTCGCGCGCCGTGATGACGATCTGCTTGTACAGCGAGGCTGGAACGGCAGCGCTGAGGATGCCGTGCACCGATTTGCCGTAGCCCATGCCGAGGTCCGCCTTGCGGGCGTAGAGCCTGCTGTGGTCCGTGGCGCAGATCCGGTGGGAGTGCTTACCGCTGGTGGTCTTGATTTGTTTGATGGCAAAAGAGCCATCATCCTTGGTGTTGTTGATCATGTGTGTGTGTGGGGGAAAGTTATGGCCCTGCTAGGAATCGAACCTAGATCTAGCGTTTAGGAAACGCCTGTCCTATCCGTTGAACGACAGGGCCGTGGTTATTAGAACGGAACTTCGTCAGAGGTGTCGACGGAACCCGGGCCGGTCTTGGCCTTGAGGTATTCGTCGAGCGCGTTGCGAAGCGTCACGTCAGCTTCAGAGATGCCCTTGTCGCCGTAAGGCTTGGGCTGCCATTCCTTGGCGTACCAGTCGAGACTGTTAGCCGGGAGTTGGCCAAGGGTCTGACCCTTGTTCTTACCGAAGTGGAGGGTAGCATTGCGCCACTCGCCCTTAATGGACGTAGGAGCCTGCTTGGGCTTGGCCGGAGCGTCGTACGACGTCTTTGCGGCCGGCGTGTAGGTATTGGCCGGAGCCTCTACCGCGCCCTGACCATCGTCATCCTCGGCGGCAAGATTTGCGATGGCCGACAATGCGTACCGGCGAAGGTAGCTATAGATCGAGCCAGCCTTTTGCGCGTCGATCTTGGCCGGGTCCACGGGGATGTGGGCCTCGAACTCGATCTGGTCGCCGGTGACGTGGAGCAAGATGCTCTTGATGCCTACCTGTCCGCTGTGCGAGGACGGGTGCTGGATGATAGTCCAGCCGTGCTTGGCAAAAGTTCCCTTGATGGCGTCAATGTGCGAACCGAGGGTCGCATACTTGTTGCCGAAGTGGGGGTTCTTCGCGTCGAACTTTGGCGGTTGAACTTCGCTGATAGCCTTGACCAGAGCCGTGGAAGCGACGGCGCTGAGCTTGTTGTTGGTGTTGATGTCCATGGTGGGAGTTATTTGGTTTGGGTGAATTTGGTGAGGAAGGCGCGAATGAGCATCGTGGTCAAGCCGCTGGTGGTGCGGTAATCGCTTTTCTTAGCGAGGTGCTTAAGCGATTTGATCTCGGCCGGGCTGAGTCGAACAGTAAGGAAGTGGCGCTTATGCGGACGCATTGTTGTCGGCTTCCTCCCATTGCGTGAGCGCTGTGGATACGTCGCTGTCAGTAGACGCCGCTTTGTGGAGCGCGCGGCCGGCGGCCTGAAGCTCACCGATCTTTACGCGAAGCTTTTCGAAGTCTGCGTTGATAAGCTCCTGTGCCGCGATGATCTTGGCGACGCGCTCATTGAGGAGATGGTAATTCTCCTGAGCGTTCGCAAGCTCAGCCCGGGTAGCAAGAAGCTGGTTGTTGGTGTGAATGGCGTCGATAGCGCCTTTGATGATGTCGTCCATAGTGGTAAAGGGTGCCCCCTTTCGGGGGCCGGTTGGTTAGGCCTTCTTAGCGTTGATGATGGCTTCGAGGGCGGCGACGCGCTTGTGGAGGTCCTCAACAGCGAGAACAGTCGCATTGTGAATGCGGATCATCTCGGGCATGTCTTCGAAGGGGTTGACCTCCGAGTGGCGCTTCCCGAGCACCTCGATCATGGGATCGTGGAGTTCTCGGATCATGTTGTGGATCTCCTCATGGGAGACGACTTTGGTTGGCTTGATGTAGGCCATGTGTGTGGTGTGTGTTTGGTTTGGGTTTGGTTTTCCGGATGGAAATTACTTGGCGGCCTTAATCATGGCGACGACGGCC
>Ga0114980_10000126_pt1 | contig 49401 bp, 48 predicted proteins | sample S_140806_EF_Meta_FD_87018 | JGI IMG/M metagenome (GOLD analysis project Ga0114980, IMG submission 87018) | Freshwater microbial communities from Lake Simoncouche, Canada to study carbon cycling - S_140806_EF_MetaG | ecosystem: Environmental > Aquatic > Freshwater > Lake | place: Lake...
AAGGATAATTCCTTAAAATAAAGAATAACTATGGCAAGGATTGCAGGTATAGATCTACCGCGTAACAAAAGAGGTGAAATAGGACTCACCTACATCTACGGAATAGGACGTTCAACGTCACGTAGAATCTTGGAACAGGCTGGAATTTCTTATGATAAGAAAGTTCAAGAATGGAACGACGAAGAATTAGGTTTGATTCGTAATTTCATCACCGAAGAATTGAAAGTAGAAGGCGCTCTGCGTTCTGAGACTCAATTAAACATTAAGCGATTAATGGATATCGGTTGCTACAGAGGTGTTCGTCACCGCTCTGGTTTGCCACTTCGTGGTCAAAGCACCAAAAACAACTCTCGTACCCGTAAAGGAAAACGTAAGACAGTTGCGAATAAAAAGAAAGCAGTTAAATAATCAATAAGCTAAGGCAAGAGAAATGGCCAAAGTAGAAAAAAAGAAAAAGAAAAATGTGGTGGTGGAAGCTATGGGACAAGCCCATATTCAGTCCACGTTTAACAACATCATCATTAGTTTAACCAATAATTCTGGACAGGTGATCTCATGGTCGTCTGCAGGGAAAATGGGATTCCGTGGTTCTAAAAAGAACACTCCGTACGCCGCTCAAATGGCTGCAGAGCAATGCGGTAAAGAAGCCCATGATCTTGGTCTAAGAAAGGTGAAGGTGTTTGTTAAAGGACCAGGAGCCGGCCGCGAGTCTGCTATCCGCACCATTAACACAGTTGGAATTGAAGTATTGGAAATCGTCGACACGACTCCACTTCCTCACAACGGTTGTCGCCCTCCAAAAGCAAGAAGAATCTAATTTTTAGAAGAAAAAGAAATGGCAAGATACATTGGCCCAAAAACAAAGATTGCGCGAAGATTTCGTGAAGCAATCTACGGACCTGATAAAGGACTAGAGAAGCGTAACTTTCCACCCGGACAACACGGTCCGAACAAGCGTCGCGCAAAGCAAAGTGAATATTCAATTCAGTTAACTGAAAAGCAGAAGGCTAAATATACCTACGGTATCCTTGAGCGTCAGTTCTCTAATTTGTACAAGAAAGCTTCGGCACGTCCAGGTGTAACCGGAGAAATCCTATTAGCACTGTGCGAATCACGTCTCGATAACACTGTTTTCCGTTTAGGAATTGCTACAAAACGCAGCGGTGCTCGTCAACTGGTTTCTCACAACCATATTTTGGTAAACGGAAATGTTGTAAACATCCCTTCATACCAATTGCGTCCAGGAGATCGTATTTCAGTTCGTGAAAAATCGAAATCATTAGAAGCAATTACGATGGCATTAGCTACCCGTAAGAATTTCGACTGGTTGGCTTGGAACGATTCTAACAAAGAGGGCGTTTTCATGAAATTCCCTGAGCGTGTTCAAATACCAGAAAACATTCGCGAGCAATTAATCGTCGAACTGTACTCTAAATAATCCTTAATTTAAAATTAACTCAATGGCTATATTAGATTTCGTAAAACCGGACAAAGTCGTAATGCTAGAAAGCAATGACTTTACAGGTACTTTCGAATTTCGTCCTCTGGAACCAGGCTTCGGAATAACGATTGGAAACGCATTACGTCGTATCCTTCTTTCTTCTCTTGAAGGTTTCGCTATCACTTCAATCAAAATTGAAGGCGTAGATCACGAGTTTTCTTCTATCAAAGGAGTTGTGGAAGATGTTACCGAAATCATCCTTAATTTGAAACAAGTTCGTTTCAAGCGTCAAATTGAAGGGACAGATTACGAGAAAGTTACTATTAGCATTAACGGTCAGGAGCAATTCAAGGCTGGAGATATAAGTAATTTCACATCAGCTTTCCAAGTGTTGAACCCAGATTTAGATATCTGCAACATGGAGCCAAAAGTAAAGTTACGTATTGATTTAGCGATTGGTATGGGACGTGGTTACAGACCTGCTGAAGAAAACAAAACGTCAAGTGCACCAGTTGGAACAGTGTTCATCGATTCGATCTTCACTCCAATACGTAACGTGAAATTTTCTGTAGAAAACTTCCGTGTAGAGCAAAAGACTGACTATGAGAAGCTAATCCTTGAAATCCAAGGTGACGGTTCAATTACTCCTAAAAACGCACTTCAAGAAGCAGCTAAAATATTAATTCATCACTTCATGTTGTTTAGCGACGAGCGTATTACGCTTGAAACTGAAATCAAGCGCGAAGTAGAAGAGTTTGATGAGTCTTCATTGCACATGCGTCAATTGTTGAAAACGAAGCTAGTGGATATGGACCTAAGCGTTCGTGCATTGAATTGCTTGAAAGCTGCCGATATTGAAACATTAGGTGACTTAGTGTCTTTCAACAAGAACGATTTGTTGAAGTTCCGTAACTTTGGAAAGAAATCTCTTACCGAGTTAGAAGAATTAGTAGAAAGCAAAGGTTTGCACTTCGGAATGAACGTTGCAAAGTATAAATTGGATAGAGATTAACCCCTACTGACAATCAGTAGCAGAAAGTACAATTATGAGACACGGAAAAACGAATAACCATTTAGGTAGAAAGGCAGAGCACCGTCGTGCAATGCTAGCTAATATGGCCAACTCACTTATCGAGCACAAGCGTATTACTACAACTCTTGCAAAGGCAAAAGCTTTGCGAAAGTATGTTGAACCACTTCTTACTAAGTCGAAAACCGACAGCACACACAACAGAAGAACCGTTTTCAGTTATTTGAAAAACAAAGAAGCTGTTACTGAATTGTTTCGTGCCATCGCTCCGGAAATAGCGACTCGCCCTGGAGGATACACGCGTATCATTCGCACGGGATACCGTCAAGGTGATAACGCGGAAATGTGTATGATGGAGCTAGTTGATTTTAACACAATCTACGGTAAAGAAGTTGAGCAGGCAACAGCTAAAAAACGTACACGTCGTGGTGCGGCTAAGAAAACAGATGATGTTGCCTTAGAAGGCGGTACAGATGTAATTGAAGCTACAGATGTTGATGCAGAGGCAAAGCCGAAAAAAACAAGAAAAAAGAAAGACGACTCTACGTCAGCGGAATAATTCCACTTGACATGAATAAAAATTAAAGCAGCAGATTGCATATTGTAATCTTGCTGCTTTTGTTTTTACAGCGAATTTCGAATAGATGGAAATTGTATCTTTATAGAGAATCGCAAGAAGCCATCATGTATGTCAATCGTCGGACTGTTTATTTGGTGCTAGATTTCGATGAAAGTGTACTTTCTTATCTGCGAATTTGTAAGTTGTTGAAAAGTTCGCTTTTATTCTTTGGCTGATAATCTTAACTTTGTTCTTTAATGAGACAAGAATCTATACCTGCGGTGCTGCTCCTTCAAGACGGTACCGTTTTTTATGGCCAAAGTTGTGGCGCGAAAGGAAAATCAACTGGTGAGATTGCCTTCAACACGGCAATGACTGGATACCAAGAGGTTTTTACTGACCCCTCTTATTACGGACAGTGTTTGGTAATGGCAACTTCCCACATTGGGAATTATGGAGTTCATTCAGAAGAAGTAGAATCTGGAAAATGTCAAGTGTCAGGAATTATCATTAAGAAATTTTCCGATGTTGCAAGCCGAGTTGGTGGTGCAGGAACACTTCAAGACTATCTCGTTCGTGACCATGTTGTTGGGATTTGCGATTTAGATACTCGCGCATTGGTTCGTCATATTCGCACCAATGGAGCAATGAATTGTATTATTTCAACCGAGTCAACCGATATTGAATTTCTACGACAATCGTTGGACAAGGCCCCTAACATGGATGGCCTAGAATTGGCTTCCCGAGTGGCTTGCAAGGAGGCTTTTGAATACGGAAACGTAGATGCTGAAATTAAAATTGCCGTTCTCGACTTCGGAGTGAAGTTGAATATTCTTCGCTGTTTAGCAGAACGCGGAGCATTTCTTAAAGTATTTCCTTTGAACGTTACCCTAGAAGAAATTCAGGCATGGGCTCCCGACGGTGTCATGTTTTCAAATGGTCCCGGCGATCCGTCGGCAATGCCCTATACAATAGAATTGACGGCGAAAATTATTGAAACAGGAATTCCGTGTTTTGGTATTTGTCTCGGCCATCAATTGATTGGATTAAGTCAAGGGCTGAAAACTGAAAAAATGTTTAACGGTCATCGTGGCGTGAATCACCCTATTAAAAATCTCATCACCGGAAAAGGTGAAATAACGAGCCAAAATCATGGCTTTGTGATCTCAAAGGAAAGCATAGCGAACAATTCAGATATTGAGATTACACATATTCACTTAAATGACAATACCGTCGCTGGAATTCGTTTGAAATCAAAACCCGTATTTTCTGTTCAGTATCATCCAGAAGCAAGCGCTGGACCGCATGACTCTAGATACCTTTTCGATGATTTTATCTCCCGTGTTAAATCGGAAAGCGTAAAGGCTTAATGAATACCCTAACCAGGTTCTGGGAGAAGCCGGAAGGAAAGGTTTTCGGCCTAGCGGCAGTTGTCTATATTCTGCTTGTCCTCTTTGCAAATGGGGTGAATGGTGGTGCAGATACCTTCGTTCATTATCAAATGTCTCGTTATTCATGGATTCATCCTGAGCTTCTCTTAAATCAATGGGGAAAGCCAGTATTTACGGTGCTTTTTTCACCAATAGCGCAATTCGGATTGAAAGCAGTGATCTGGACGAATCTTGCCTTAATATTTTTTGAAGCCTACCTCGTGTTGAAAATTGCAAATCAACTTCAATTGAAAAGAAGTTGGTTAGCACCATTGCTTTTCCTCACGTGTCCTGTTGTTTTTGATAATGCAGTTTCAGCGCTTACTGAAATAATTTGTGCGCTCTTTCTTATACTGTTTATTCATTGGAGTTTAAAAAGGAAGTTCGCTGTTGCCGCGTTGATTCTAAGTTTTATGCCTTTTGCAAGAAGCGAGGGGTTTGTTGTTCTTGGAATTGCAGCCATGTTTTTCTTTTTTACAAGACGTTGGAAATACCTTCCTTTTCTGGCCTTCGGATCTATTGTTCTGAACACTATAGGATTTTGTTATACAGGCTTACCGTTATGGATTTTCGAATCTAATCCTTATGTTCATACAGAGATTACTGCATACGGAAGTGGAAGTTTCTTTCACTTCTTTATTTGGTCAATTCCTGTTTTTGGAATAGGATTTTTTTTCTTAATGAAACACACTTGGAACAGTGCCATAGGAATTTCGAATAGGGTAAAATCAGATTGGAAAGGTTTGAATAATTCTGAGGAATCGAAGGTTTTTGCGTTGAAACACCAAGTGCTTTTCTGGGTCGTACTAGGTTCCTTTTGGGGGTATTTCATGGCACATACAACATTGTGGTGGCTGGGCATGTGGGCTAGTTTAGGATTGCTTCGTGTAATGTTCGTAATAGCCGCCCCCATGGTCGTGTTGGTTCTAATTGAGGTGAATAAATTCATAGACGCGAAACCGAAATTAGGAAAATGGAAATCTATACATGTGCTAATATTTCTATTATGCGGAACTGCTATCGGTTCAAATACGCTCATTCTCGGAGCTTTTGGAGCCCCCGTGGAATATGGAATTGAAGAATCTGTTTTAGATAATATGCATCAATGGATGTTAGCTGAAAATATTAAAACGGAAGGGAGGGTTTTTGCAGGACATGCCTATGTAACAGTTCTTTTGAACATCGACCCTAATGATTATAGTAAAAACCACCAATTGCGCGACTTTATGTTCGCTCAAAGCGGCGATTTAATTGTGTGGGATGGTCACTACGGCCCGAATGAAGAGCAAACTCCAATTGATGAAATAGAAGCAGATTCAACCTTGGTTTTTTTGAAGGAATTCAGACCGAAAAAGGAATACCGACCCCTCAATGACCTCCCTTTCTATGTGAGGCTTTATAGAAAGAAATAGCAAAAAAAAACAGCACCAATTGGTGCTGTTTCCATTTCAAACAAAATAAGTTAGAACAAATTCATTGAGTCTAAAACTCCCATTACTTCTTTAACAGAAGTAGCAGAGCTCGCTAACAACGCCTTCTCAGAATCATTCAATTTCAATTCAATAATCTCTTCAATTCCGTTTTTACCAAGTTTAACCGGAACACCAAGATAAATATCCTTCATTCCGTACTCGCCATTCAATAATGCGCAAACTGGGAAGATGCGTTTTTGATCGCGAACAATGGCTTCTACCATTTGGGCTGCTGCAGCGCCTGGAGCGTACCAAGCAGAGGTTCCTAAAAGATTTACAATTTCGCCACCGCCAGTCTTCGTGCGATCAACAATAGCATTCAATTTATCTTCAGAAATTAATTCAGTAACTGGAATACCACCTACTGTAGTATAACGCGGAAGCGGAACCATAGTGTCGCCATGCCCACCCATTAACACCGCTTGAATGTCTTTTGGAGAACAGTTCAATTCAGATGCAATGAACGCACGGTAACGCGCCGTGTCTAAAATACCAGCCATTCCGAATACTTTCTTGCTGTCAACTTTAGCGGCAAGGAATGCGCAGTAGGTCATAACGTCAAGTGGATTCGATACAATAACAATGATTGCATTTGGAGAATACTTCACAATGTTCTCTGTAACACTTTTCACAATACCTGCATTGGTAGCAATCAAGTCATCGCGACTCATTCCAGGCTTTCTTGGTAATCCGCTTGTGATTACAACAACATCTGAATTAGCTGTTGCAGCATAATCATTGGTGCTACCAACGGTTCTGCTGTCATATAAATTTATAGGTGCTGTCTGCCAGATGTCAAGGGCTTTTCCTTCTGCAAATCCTGGCTTGATGTCCAACAATACAATCTCGTTGGCAATTTCTCGATGAGCTAATACATCGGCACAAGTTGCACCAACATTTCCAGCTCCAACAACAGTTACTTTCATGTGTTCTATTTTTTTGCAAAATTAGTGAAACAAGCGGGCTGTTGAAAATGATTTTTATTTAAAATTGGAATCAGTTTTTTTTTGGCCTAATTTTCCCTAGTAATTAAGAAACTTATAGAGATATGACTGCAAAAATCCGTGTGATATTTACTTTGGCCGCATTGCTTGTTTCATTGCAAGAAGGATTCTCTCAAGTTCCTGGAAAGGTTTTTCCCGATGGTGAATTTGGAAAAGATTACAATGCTTTCGATGCTAAAAACAAGCGCGAAGGTGTTTGGATAAGAGTTTATAAATACCATCCCGAGATTATGTATTACAAGGGAAAGTATACCCATGGTGTGCCGACGGGGATTTTCGAATTTTATAGTGAAAATGGTCTTTTGAAATCAACTATTGATCACGTTCAAGACAGCACCATTAATGACGTGACGAATTATTACACCGATGGAAAAACGGTATTAAGTAAGGGTAGGTATGTTGGGAAGAAATTGAATAAAAAGTGGGAAAGACAAAAGCAGGGGAAATGGGAGTTTTACAATGAAAGAGGTAATTTAATTCGTTATGAAAACTACAAAGACAATGTTCTTCAGGGTGAATCCAAGGTTTATTATCCCAGTGGACAACTGTCTCACGAGTTACTTTATGTGAATGGTAAATTGAACGGTCCTTTTCAAGAGTTCAACAGCGATGGGAAATTAGCGAAGAAGGGTAACTATCTTGACGATAACTTCCACGGTGTTGTCGTTTTCAACGGGCCGAATGGAACGAAAGCGAAAGAGGGTAAATTCGAAAAAGGAAAAAAAGAGGGTGAGTGGTCATATTTCGCGCCGAGTGGCCAGTTAGAGGCTAAGGTGATGTTTAAAAATGACAAAGAGGGAGAGAAGAAGTATGCGAACGGAACTTTTGATTTTTATTACCCAAACGAAATTCCAAAGGCAGAATATACTTATCGCAATTTTTTGTTGGAAGGGAAATTTGTTGAATATTTTGAAATAGGTCATTTTGAAAAATTACCCGCGAGTGAGGAGGATAAAGCAGAAGGTATTATCTATCGAGAGCAGTTAGTAGGTACACAGATTAAAAGAAAAGGAAGTTATGTTAAAGGACAATTACACGGTGAGGTCACCTCGTTTGATATTGGTGGCGCAATTGAGAAAATTGAAATTTATGAAATGGGTAAATTAAAGGAAACGAAATAAGCATATGCGCAGTTTCATCTGTTTTTTGTTTCTGACTTTTTCCTTGAGTAGTTTGTATACTGCCCATGCTCAGTCGTCCTACAATACATATTTCATTCAATTTAAAAATAAAAACAACTTAAGTTTTTCTCTTTCTTCGCCACGACAATTTCTTTCTCAGAAAGCTGTGGATCGGCGAATTAGAACCGGAGTGGGTTTCGATTCTCTCGATATTCCAGTAAATACAAACTACATCCAACAAGTTCTTCAGCAAGGAAATTCAAATATGTTGCTGAAGAGTAAATGGTTCAATTCAATTACCGTGGAGCTCTTTGATACTGCTATTGCGGCTTCTTGGAAACAGCAAGTGGAGGCTCTTCCGTGTGTATTCCAAGTGAAATCATTGCCAAGTATTCCATTCGAGAAAGTTTCCATTCACAAAGGAACGCAGTCAGAAGACGCAATGGTTTCAGACGAGTTCTACGGCCCGAGTTTTCGTCAAACAGAAATGCTAAACGGACATCTTCTGCATCAATTAGGTTTGAATGGCAAGGGTATGGACATTGCGGTTTTTGACGGCGGATTTCTCTTTGCGGATTTGCTTCCTGCAATGTCTCATTTGTTTGATGAAGGAAGAATCATTGAAACGCACGATTTTCTTCATTACAATTCACCTGCGGTATTCGACGCCTCTACGCATGGCACAATGGTCCTAAGTCACATGGCTGGAATAATGAAGGATTCACTGTACGGAACCGCGGTAGAGGCAAATTATTACTTATTTCAAACCGAAGATGTTTTTCGTGAAGTACGATTGGAAGAAGATACTTGGATTCAAGCAGCGGAATGGGCAGATAGCATTGGGATAGATGTGATAAATTCAAGTTTGGGATACTCACTATTTGATGAAGATTACATGAACTATTCGACTTCGGATATGAATGGCTCGACAACTAGAATTTCGCAAGCGGCTGAAATTTGTGCACTGAAAGGAACACTTGTCGTGAACAGTGCTGGAAACAGCGGCGATGATCCTTGGCATGTCATTACAGCTCCATCAGATGCAGAACACGTGTTGTGCATAGGTGCGGTTGATTTAAACGGAAATCACGCTTCGTTCTCTGGTTTTCATCCTCCTGGATCAAACGATGTAAAACCGAATGTTGTTGCCATGGGAAGACAAACGGTATATGCCGCAATGGATAGCACGATTTCTAGAGGAAATGGAACTTCATTTAGTTCTCCCATTCTTGCAGGAATGGCAGCCACACTCTGGCAAGCTTTTCCAACAGCAACGAATATGGATATTTTCAATGCCATTGAAGAAAGCGCAAGTTTGTATTCAACCCCTAACGATTCCATGGGATATGGTATTCCAGATTTCTGGAAGGCTTTTGTGAATCTTTCCAATCACATATACAGTCAACCGAATGAACATTCGGTCCTTGTTTTTCCACAACCTTCAGACGGGCAATTCGAAATTCGCGTGGAAGGGAAATTTCCAGATACAAATAACTATCATTATCTATACGACAGCAGCGGCAGGTCTGTTAAGTATTACAAATGGGAGTACAACTACAGCGATCCATGGGCCATTTACAACGTGGATTTGACTCCCCAACCAGTCGGGCAGTATTATTTCGTAATTGAATCTTCAACAGGAATTCAAGTAGTTCCCCTTCAAAAAAAATAAAATGAAAAAAACGTTACTTTTTGTTTTTGCTTTCTTCTCAATTGGATTCTCTTTCGCGCAAGGTCTTGGACATACCACATTGACCTTCACGGATGCTACGCGAAACAATCGCCCTATTCCTTGCGAAGTTTATTATCCAGCGACTTCAGCCGGAGACAATACAACTGCTTTAGATCCCTCGTCTTTGGGGCTGAATGGGTTTCCAGCAATTGCTGTTGGCCATGGGTTCGTGATAGGCGCAGCAAACTATGATATAATAGCGGAACAATTGATTCCTTTTGGATTTATTGTTGCCTTGGTGAATACGGAAACAGGATTTGCCCCAAGTCATGAGAATTTTGGTTTGGACTTGGCATTTGTAACCCACGCCCTTCAGCAAGAATCACTGAGTTCAACTTCCCTGTTGTATAATATTGTTAGTCAAGAAAGAGAAGCGGTTATCGGCCATAGCATGGGTGGAGGAGCAGCTTGGTTGGCTGCAGCGTCAGACCCTTTAATTGATGCGGTTGTTGGTTTGGCCCCAGCAGAAACTAATCCGAGTGCCATAGCCGCCGCTGCCTCAGTAAATTGCAATGTACTTGTTTTTTCGGGAAGCGATGATTCAGTAACTCCTCCCGCAGATAATCATCAACCCATTTTTGATGGAACCAATGCAGGATGCAAAACATTTGTGTCATTAACAGGAGGCTCGCATTGCGGATACATTAACGCTGGAACCTTATGCGACTTTGGAGAACCTCTAGGTGGAAGTTTAGCCAGAGCAGATCAACAAGAAGCTTATTTGACATTGATGACAGCTTGGCTTCGTTATTTTTTAAATGCGGAATGTGTTGAAGCGCTATATACAGACTATGTAACATCTCATTCTTTTGTGTCAGCGGATCCTCTTGCTGCTTGCATGCTCTGTGGAAATGTCAGTGGAGTGCAGTCTAAACAAGTGAGTGTTTTTCCAAATCCGAGTGAAGGCGAATTCGCTATTCAATGGAAAGGAGAAGTTTATAATCAAATTGAGATATTCGAGGCCACAGGAAAAATAATAGTGAAGGAAAAACTTTTACAACAAGAAAATTTCAACGTAAACGAGAAGTTAAAATCTGGAGTCTATTGGGTGAAACTTTCGAATGAAAAATCAATAGCAACTCAAAAGGTTATTGTTGAATAACGAAATGAAAAACCCCGCATTTGCGGGGTTATCTTTGTGCGCCCACCTGGGCTCGAACCAGGGACCCACAGATTATGAGTCTGTTGCTCTAACCAACTGAGCTATAGGCGCGGGACGGCAAATTTAAGAATAATGCATCTTTGTACAACATGAAAATATTCATAAAAAACATAAAATCACTCTACGGGACTCATTCTCAGGAAGTCTCGTCTGTGAAAGGAGCGAATATGAATGTGCTTACATGTATTGAAAATGCATGGTTGGCAGTGGATAAGGGAACCATCGCAGCGTTCGGTTCCATGGACGATTTCGATGGGATTGAAGATTGGAGAGATTTAACAGTCATTGATGCTACTGGAAAATTTGTTCTTCCGGGTTGGTGCGACAGTCATACACACACGGTGTTCGCGGCTTCGCGTGCCGATGAGTTTGAAGATCGTTTAAACGGATTGACATACGAGGAAATAGCAAAGCGTGGTGGTGGCATTTTGAATAGCGCTAAGAAGCTCGCTGCAATGAGCGAAGAGGAATTATTTCAAGCGACGTTTGAACGTTTGAATGCGATGATGCATTCAGGAACCGTTGCTGTTGAAATTAAAAGCGGATACGGTCTCGATGAAGAGAACGAATTGAAAATGCTTCGAGTTATCAAACGATTAAAATTGGAGCATCCCTTAGAAATTAAATCGACCTTTCTTGCGTTGCACGCCATTCCACTTGAATATAAAAATCGAGTGGATGAATTTGTCAATCTAATGGTGAATGAAGTTCTTCCGAAAGTGGCTGCTGAAGGTCTCGCAGATTTTGTAGATGCGTTCTGCGAGGAAGGATATTTCTCTGTAGCGCAAATGAATCAATTAATAGACGCTGCTCAAGAGTTAGGTATTCCTGCTAAGGTGCACGTCAATCAATTTAATGTCATTGGTGGAGTAGATGCCGCGGTCAAACGAAATGCGCGCAGTGCAGATCATTTGGAAGAGCTAACAGATGAAGATGTAAATAGTTTGTTGGAAGGAAATACAATGCCCGTCGCACTTCCAGCGTGCTCTTTCTTTTTACGAATTCCATACACGCCAGCGCGAAAAATAATCGATGCAGGTTTGCCAATCGCTTTAGCAACCGACTTCAATCCCGGTTCTTCTCCATCAGGAAACATGAATTTTGTAAATAGTCTCGCCTGTATTCAGCAGCGTATGCTTCCCAATGAAGTAGTCAATGCTTCTACATTGAACGGTGCTTTCGCGATGGATGTGCAAGATGTTTTAGGAAGTATAACGGTAGGAAAGAAGGCGTCTCTCATCATAACAAAACCATTGAATTCATTGGCTGAATTGTTCTATTACTTCGGCGAAAACAACATTGATCAAGTTATTGTGGAAGGTAAAATTGTAGACGCAAAAGCTAATTAACTTCGCACCATGGCAGGAAATACATTTGGAACTTTATTTCGACTCACCACTTTTGGTGAATCGCACGGTCCTGCCATTGGCGGAATCATTGATGGTTGTCCTGCAGGTGTAGTTATCGATAATGTATTCATTCAAATGGAATTGGATCGACGTAAGCCTGGGCAGAGTGATCTAACAACTTCTCGAAAAGAATCAGATCGTGTCCAAATTCTTTCCGGTGTTTTAAATGGAATAGCCACGGGTGCTCCCATTGGTTTTATCATTCAAAATGAAGATCAGAAATCTGCCGATTATGATAATTTGAAAGATGTATTCCGTCCCGGACATGCCGATTTTACTTGGCAAGAAAAGTTTGGAATTCGTGATCACAGAGGTGGTGGAAGAAGCTCTGCTAGAGAAACGGCTTGTCGGGTGGTTGCAGGAGCAATTGCGAAGTCGGTACTAAACCGAATGAACATTCGGGTGGTTGCATACGTGAGCAGTGTTCATAAAATTATGGTACCGGTAAACTATGACAAATTGAATCTCGATCTTGTCTATAGCTCACTCATTCGTTGTCCACATGAAGAAACAGCCGCTCGTATGGAAGCTGCAATTCGTCAAGCCAAAGAAGAGAAAGACAGTCTCGGAGGAATTATTACTTGCGTTGCAACCGGCGTTCCTTCCGGATGGGGAGAGCCTGTATTCGATAAGCTACATGCCCAATTGGGACACGCCATGCTTTCGATAAATGCGGTTAAAGCATTTGAAATCGGAGACGGTTTTTCTTCCACATTAAGAAAAGGAAGTGAGAACAACGATTCCCTTCAAACCAACCATGACGGCGGAATACAAGGTGGTATTTCAAACGGAAAAGATATCGTGTGTAAGATAGCTTTCAAGCCAACCAGTACCATAGGAAAAAAACAAATCGCGCGCGATTCAAACAATCAAGAAGTTGAATTAGAAGCCGCTGGAAGACACGATCCATGTGTTCTTCCGCGTGCAGTAGCAATTGTTGAAGCAATGGCAGCAATCACATTGTTAGACGCTGCATTGCTTTCCAGAACGAATAAAGTCTAGTTTATTCAACAATCAGCTTCACCGTTGAACTGTTGTTGTTGTCTTGCACTTTCACGAAATAAACTCCAGCACTTATTCCATTCAAGTCAATGTCTATTGAACTTGCTTTGTCTGAACGATTGATTCTCTCTTGCTTGCAGACTTGTCCTTGTATGTTGTACAACGAATACGTCAAGCGTTCATCAAATCCATTCGCAATGAGTTTAACTTTTTGCTTGGCAGGATTAGGCATGAGCAGAATTTGTGTTGCATTGGCTTGCTCTTCTTCAACGCCAACAAGATTTGTATTCCAATAAAAATATTGTTCAATCTCAGCGCCAAAGTCATTTTCGAATTGTTTGAAATATGCTCCTGCCGCTCGATCTAGATTGCAGTACCCATTCCCATCGTTGTTTGCGAAAAACGAAAGTCCGTCTCCACCTGTGTCAGTAATTTTAAAACGGTAGCAACCTGCGTTTAATTGAAGGGTGTCTCTATGTGTGGTGTTGGCTTGTGTGAATGATTTAGTGAATATCGGATTGTCGTTTATGTCGTATAACGTATATGCGCTTTCCCAGTATGATGCATTCGTTCTAAAAATGATAATGAGTTTGTTATTATCAGTATTCGGTAAATAGGAATAGACAGGAGGACGAGTAAATGCAGATTCAGCATGATTATTCGATGGGTTGTTATCTGCACCATCGGCGCTTTCACCAAGGTCAATAAAGAATCTTCCGGTTGTGGAAGTTGCATTCCAAAGTGCAGGATCGCTGTAGGTTAATTCAACCACTTCACTTTCCATAAAGCCAAGGTTTCCAGTCCAAGTATAGACTTCAGTAGCACCGCCAATAACACCATAGGAAATCTTAACATCGGTCAATGGTTGTGATCCTTTGTTGCGCAAAACGAATTTCGGATTGTCGCAAATCGGGTTCCAACGCGAATGGTTTTCCCAGTTGCTTGGTGCAAGGACTTGTTCTATTTCAGGGTCGTGCGCATGGTTTTTCGCTCCGTAATAAATAGCCTGACTTTCAGTAACGTAGTTTCCGTAAGGGTCAGTGGTAATGTTATATTCAGCGCTGACCTGATTGTTTTGAATGAAGGGCGTTAATTCGAATTCTTCGGTTTTTCCTTCCATTCCTGGGCACCATCCTGCGCGAGCATAGATCCACGTTCCTCCTTGCGGAAAGAGCGGGTTCTTATCGCAGTCGTGCATAATTTCCCAACTGAAAGTTGGGCTTCCATTTACATTAATCGAGTGCGTGTTGTAACAGAACTCTCCGCAGTTGTTGGCATCGTTTCCGAATCCATGTCCAGTTAATGTGGTTCGAAGTTTCAATTCACTTTCGTTAGATTGAAGGGTGAATGTCTTTTCATTCACAACATTATTAAATCCTCCAAGTCCCCAGTTGCCTTGCCATACGTTAGCAATGCGCTTCACATCACGTGCGGGAGTTCCTTCAATGAATACAAATTTCAAATCAAGAAGTTCTTGCCAGTTTCCTGCTTCAAGCTGAACACTGTCGCGAAGCAAGTTTGCGAAATCCGTAACATCATAAATCCATGTCCAACCATCGCCCAAATCCAATTGAATGCCATACGGAGTAATGAATCGGCCTAACTCATATCGATTTACGACATCGAATGGAGCGCCATAATAGAACAAAGTGTCGTTGGTTAAGATCTCGTCTTCTGCTGCGAACGTGCTGTCAATCTTTTCACCAAGTGAATTGTAAGTGAACTGCCAGCGCGATAAGTAAGTCGTTGCAATGTTTAGAATTTGCGGATTGTGATTCACAATCTCATATTCAATTTTAGAAATGGGCGCGTCAGAAACTTCAACATTAATTGTATTCGTTGTTTGCGAAGCAGTTAAGGTATTTCCCTGTGTGAAATACATTTTAGGTCTGAAGTCTAATGCTTGAGCAGACTGCGTTAATTCATATCCGTTGTATGAAATGAAATTCGGATTGCCTAGAGTGTATCCGTTGAAATTGTTTCCTGAAATATCATTTACAGCACCGTTGCTATCGTTGTTGAAGTTGTATTGCACCAATAGCGAAGGATCGCTTGGCCCGCCGGAATAAATGTTTTGAATTTCTGCGTCGTTCAATTCGCTTGAGAAAACACTGAAGTCATCGATGTCGCCGCGATAGAAATTACTCCATGTGGAAGCTGCACCAATGCTGAATTGCGTAATACTGTTCATAGGAAAAACTTTTCCTGTTCCGCTGTGCCAAAGAACTCCGTTGAGGTATGCCTTCATTTCTCCAGTCACCGTGTTTTTAGTGAATGCCCAGTGGTTCCAAACGCCTTCATAATCGGCAGGATTGGCTGCTTTATCTATGCGGTCATAACTTCCTCCTGAATTTCCAGCGTCCCAATACACGCGACTGTTACTCCAAGGTAAGTGTGCGTTCAGCACACGATTGTTGCTGCTGTTTTTAGCTTCGAAGGTTGTTCCGTTTTCAGGTTGTGCATTCGCGTCTCCGCGTAACCAAAAAGCAATCGTTATTTCCGTAGAAATGGAAGCGAAAGCTGCTGCTGGAATTCGAATTTCATCGTTTCCGTCAAAGCGAACGAATTTGTTATTTCCAATTGAGGCTATGGCGTTTAAGTTCGAAGTTTCGCCCAATGAAGCAACGCCAAGTTCTGAAGGGTTTCCGTCGTAAGACACTTCAACAAGAATATTACTTGCACCGTCCCAAGAGAAAGGGGAGTTCAAGGTTAAGTACAACGTTCCGTTTTGATTTACATCTGTATTGCTCAAATAATAAGTGCTCATAGAACCATTGTCTAGAGCGGTCAACGTGCTGGAAGTGGTTTGCTTCAATCGGATTCTTAAATTTTGATAATTGCCTGCGTTGCCTGTTAAATCGAAACCGATCTGCCAAATGTTTCCAGCTTGAACACCAGCGCTAGCAAGTTCAGTTGCTGAATAGAGCCATTGGTAGCGTGCGCTTGCATCACTTGTGAAAGGTGAATTTGATGATTGAATGTTATTGCCAACGCTATATGAAAGAGCATCTCCCGGATTGTTTATTGTTGATGTGATTTGTTCCGTTTGAAAAATATCAAAGGGTGCATCAGAGCGAATTGCAGCCGTGCTGAAATTTTGATTGTTGATGAGGTAATGTGGATGCTGTTGAAGGGTAGAGTCAAGCGCTCCTGTGTGCTCGAATAGGTAGTTGTAGGACAAGTAGTCCCACTCGCCGCATGGGTAGGCCAATCCGCCTGCAGTTCCGTCGCTAAAACATTTGAGCGTATGATACATCAACACCTTCTGGTAATTCACCCCATTGTCCGAAGCGGGGAATTGAAACCACCTTCTTCCAGGCGAGTCGTAGCCGGTTGCAGGATTGTTTTGTGCTTCAAACGTGAAGGTTTGAACGATCGTAGTATCGCCTGGCTGTGCAAGCGTGTGAATCGATAAAGCGAGGAAAAGAAAAAGGTAAAGATGTTTCATTTGAAAAGTTTATGCGTTATAAAGATAAGTAAAATCAGGGCACACAGCGTTTTTATGGCATAAGCATTTCTTGACTTTCCGGAATAGTCGCTAGAAATTCGAATCATGAAAGAAGAATTTTTACATTTCGTTTGGCGAACACAGTCGTTCACCCAACTGCCTTTGACAACAACAGATGGCAATGTTGTACATGTTGAATACCCTGGTTTTTTAAACCGACATGCGGGACCAGATTTCATGGATGCGCGGGTTCAAATCGGAGACGTCCTCTGGTGCGGACCGGTTGAACTTCATTTGAAATCATCGGATTGGTTGCTTCATGGCCACACAGGCGACCCACGATATGACAATGTGATTTTACACGTGGTCTATGAAATGGACAAGCAAATTCCGGCAAATGTTCCAATTCTCGAACTGAAAAATCACATCATTGAGGGACAATGGAAAACTGTTCAGCAGTGGAGAAATGTTCAAGATCATATTCCTTGTGGTGGAAATTTCGGCGATTTGCGAAGTGTTGTTCGCACCAATTGGATGAATCGCATGGCGGTTGAACGTTTAGAAAAAAGAGTTTCCGAGTGGCGCAGCAGGTCTATGGAGCTGAACGGAGATCTTTTGCAGTTGTTTTACGAAAAGTTTTTCAGAGCGTTTGGCTTTGGTTTGAACGGAGAAATGTTTGAGCATGTCGCTACACGTTTTACTTTTCGCAATTCCCTTCGAATTTTAGATGAACCCGAATTATTGAAGGCAGTATTGCTTCAGATGTTCGGATTCGAAACAGCACGTTCGAAAGCAGTTGTATGGAAAAAGGCATCTGCCCTTATAGATGCAAATCAATGGAGTTCCATAGGACCTAAAGCCCTGAATACAGGGAAAATCCGTCCGAAGAGAAGCAATAAAGTTCGAGTTGAGCAGTTGGCCGATGAACTTCCTCAGATTTCGCGCTGGTGGAATATGATTTTTAATAAGGCCGAAATGACAGAATGGAAAGCCGAGTTTTTTAAAAAAGGAAAGAGGAATCCCATGTTCGCTCACTTATCGGTGAACGTGTTTGCACCCTTGTTGTTTTTTCTTCACGAAAGAAAAATGGATGAGTCATACGCGGAAAGGGCACTTGAGTTATTGGAGTTGATTCCACTTGAAGACAATCGAATTACACGTTTGTGGAAAATTCATGATGTTGTTGGAACCAATGCCCTCGAATCTCAAGGATTAATTCATTTGTATAGTGTGTACTGCGAATCAAGAAAATGTCTAAATTGCGCTTTAGGAGCTGAAAAACTGAAAAGAGATGAATTTGATGAAGTCCTTATTTGATTTTTGCGAACTGCGATTTTTCGGGGTGTGCGATGCTTTAGGGAAAAAACTCGATATGAATTCAAATCGAATTCGGCTTTCATTTGTCTATCTGTCCTTTCTGACATTTGGCTCTCCCATTGTCATTTATTTGGTTCTTCATTTTTGGCAAAAGCATTCATTAGCTGGTTTTCGCCTTCGGAAAAAGAATCGGATATGGGAGTTGGACTAACTTTTTTCTAAGCTATTCCATTGAAAGCTTGGAAGTTTGAAAGTTTTTCGTACTTTTGCCGTCCATTTTAAAATCAATATATCATGAATCGTTACGAAACTGTTTTCATTTTGACTCCCGTGCTGTCTGATGATCAGGCGGCGGAAACAGTAGACAAGTTCAAAAAGTTTCTGAAAGGAAAAGGTGCTTCGATTAAACACGAAGAGAACTGGGGCCTCCGCAAATTGGCCTACCCAATTCAGAAAAAATCAACTGGTTTCTACTATCTAATGGAGTTTGAAGCTGCTGGAGATGTTATTGGCGTTTTAGAAACTGAATTCCGTCGCGACGAGCGCGTTATTCGCTTCTTAACTACAGTAATGGATAAGTTCCACTTGGAATATTCAGAAAGCCGCAGAAACAAATTAAAAGAAAAGAAAGCCGCTTCTAAAGAGGCATAACCTTAAAAAAATTGAACCCATGAGCGATAATTCAGAAATCCGCTACCTCAATCCAATTGATATTGAAACCAAGCAAGCAAAGTATTGCCGTTTCAAGAAATCAGGTATCAAATACATCGACTACAAAGACGGTGACTTCTTATTGAAGTTATGCAACGAGCAAGGAAAAATCCTTCCACGTCGTCTTACTGGAACTTCGTTGAAATACCAACGTAAAGTTTCTCAAGCAATTAAAAAGGCGCGTCACTTGGCATTAATGCCATACGTAGCTGACATGTTGAAATAAATTAAGGAGGACTAGTCATGCAAATTATACTAAAAGAAAACATTGAGAAATTAGGAGCTAAAGACGAGATCGTAGCAGTGAAAGCTGGTTATGCTCGTAACTACCTAATCCCAAGAGGATACGCGGTTCCTGCAACAGATTCAGCATTGAAAATGCACGCAGAGAACTTGAAGCAACGTGCTCACAAGGAAACGAAAATTTTGGCTGAAGCGCAAGCAACTGCTGAAAAGATTGCTTCTGTAAGCATTAAGTTGGTTACTAAAGCTTCTGATACCGGAAAAATCTTCGGTAGCATCAACACTATTCAACTTTCTGAAGCTTTAGCAAAAGAAGGTTTTGCAATCGACAGAAAGAGCATTAGCATCTCTGAAGAGCATATTAAGAACTTAGGTACTTATGAGGCTCGTGTGAAATTACACAAAGAGGTAAGTGCTACGTTCAACTTCGAAGTTGTAGGCGAATAAATAGCATATAAGTTATTCTTGAAAAGGCCCGATTTAGGGCCTTTTTTTGTACCTCAGTTTTTCTAATCTAAATTCGCTCGTATGCAATTCAAATTGATTACAGATTTTACTCCAGGTGGTGACCAGCCAGCAGCAATTCACGATTTGGTGAAGGGGTTAAATGAAAATGAAAAGTATCAAACATTGCTTGGTGTTACAGGAAGTGGTAAGACATTTACCATTGCCAATGTCATAGAGCAAACCCAGCGACCAACCTTAATTCTTAGTCATAACAAGACGTTGGCGGCACAATTGTATTCCGAGTTTAAGCAGTTCTTTCCGGATAATTTAGTAGAGTATTTCGTAAGCTATTACGACTACTATCAGCCAGAGGCTTATTTGCCGGTTACAAATACCTATATCGAGAAGGATCTCAGTATAAACAAGGAAATTGAAAAGCTTCGTCTAGCTGCGACCAGCGCATTGTTAAGTGGAAGGCGCGATGTCATTGTGGTCGCGAGCATTTCTTGCATATACGGTATAGGTAACCCGCAGGAATTTCATAAAAGTGTTATTCCAATTCATGTCGGCATGAAATTGAGTCGACAATCGTTTTTGTATAAGTTAGTAGAATCGCTCTACAGCAGAACAAATGCAGAACTCGAACGCGGAATGTTTCGAGTGAAAGGCGATACGGTGGATATATTCTTGGCTTATGCAGACTACGCTTTGCGCGTGGTGTTTTTCGGAAATGAAATTGAGAGTATCAAGATGTTGGATCCGGTACTCGGGAAGACATCCACATCTTTCGACCAGACAACAGTTTTTCCAGCGAACTTGTTTGTGACGTCTAAAGAGACGCTGCACGATGCCATTTGGCAGATACAACAAGACATGGTTGTGCAAACCACCAACTTCAACAAAGAAGGGAAATCGTTAGAAGCGAAACGCTTAGAGGAGCGAGTGAACTACGATATTGAAATGATGAAAGAACTTGGGTATTGCTCGGGTATTGAAAACTATTCGCGTTATTTCGATAGAAGACAAGCAGGGGAGCGGCCGTTCTGTTTATTGGATTATTTCCCCAATGATTTTTTAATGGTCATCGATGAGAGTCACGTTGCGGTTCCTCAAGTGGGAGCCATGTTTGGAGGAGACCGTTCGCGAAAAGTGAATCTCATTGAGCACGGATTCCGACTCATTTCAGCCATGGATAATCGTCCGCTAACCTTTGATGAATTTGAGTCAATTCAGAATCAAGTCATCTTCGTTTCAGCAACACCCGCCGATTTTGAATTGCGCAAGACGGAAGGGGTAGTCATCGAACAAGTGGTTCGTCCTACTGGATTGTTAGATCCACCTATCGAAGTTCGTCCTTCCTTAAATCAAGTAGATGATTTAATGAATGAAATTCAGAAAACGATTGATGCAAATGAACGAGTTCTCGTTACAACGTTAACCAAGCGTATGGCGGAAGAGCTTCATAAATATCTCGAGCGAATGAATGTGAAATGCAGGTACATTCATAGTGAAGTAAACACACTCGAGCGGATTAACATTTTAGCACAGCTTCGCGAAGGCGAAATAGATGTGCTCATTGGTGTGAATTTGTTGAGAGAGGGATTGGATCTTCCGGAAGTAAGTCTTGTTGCCATTTTAGATGCCGACAAAGAAGGTTTTTTAAGAAATAGAAGATCTCTTACACAAACGGCAGGAAGGGCTGCGCGTAATATTCATGGTAGGGTAATTTTATATGCCGATAAAATTACCGGAAGCATGGCCCAGACCATTGATGAAACTGAACGCAGAAGACAGAAACAAATGGAATTTAACACGCTCAATGGAATTGAACCCACGCAGATTGTGAAGCACAAATCGTCTATTCTTCGTCAGGCCAGCGATATTCTTGAAATGAAACCGCGCATGTATTCCGAAGGGGATTTCTCAAGGCCGTCCATTGCTGCGGATCCTGTTATGGCGAATTGGGGAGAAAAGGAAATTCAGAAGGCCATGTCTGCTTCCAAACGGAAAATGGAAAAAGCGGCAGAGAATTTGGAATTCATGGAAGCCGCTCAATACAGAGATGAGATGAAGGCCTTAGAAGAACGATTAACAGAACTAAATTCGAATCCATTATGAAAAAGCACGTGACTATTTTATCAGCAACGCTTTTAATGTTGTTGTCTGTTTCATGCAAAAGGAACAAAGAGGTGGCAGCAGTGCCCGTAAAAGATTTTCCAAGTATTGAAAACATTCTTCCCATTCAGTTACCCGCGGAAATAAATTACAAAGGGCAATCGGATAATTTCGAAATACTTGAAACGCGTCAAGATGGTGGGTTTTTAATTATTAAAGTGGCCTATTCGGGTGGATGCAACGAACACTTTTTCGAAGCGTCTTGGGACGAACTACACATGAAAAGTTTGCCGCCGCAGGTGAATGTGCGACTTACGCATGTCAACAATGATGACGCTTGCCGAGCACGAATAGAGAAAGAGCTTGCGATAGATCTTCGCAAGTTATTTTTGAATATCCCCAACGATGTAGTCGTTATTTTGAATGGAAATGTAGAGGGGAAGATTCTTGTAGCTCCTCAGGAATAGGAATTCCAAGAACAGTTTTTTTTTGTTGTTCGGTTTTGAAAAGATTGAATTATCTTCACTTTCGAAACCATACAACCTTATGATTAAAAAATTATTTTCTGTTTTTGCTTTTTCGCTTGCATTTGCAGCAATGGCCCAAGTTTCTTTCGGTGGTTTTCCATACAATTGGGAAGACAAGCACGTAAGCTCACAAATATCATTCAACACTTTGCCAGCCATAGACATGGAGGCTTTAGCTGCTGAAGATGCAGTCGTTGATCAATACAAAGAGGCACCTTACCGCTTCGGGTTTGAGCACGAAACATCTTTCGGTTTGAATCAAGCTTCTTGGAGAGCAATTGAAAACGAGAAGAGCATTTGGCAATTCGGAATTGAATGTGCTGGTGCAAGAACCATTAACTTGATTTTGGAAGATTTTTATCTTCCAAAAGGAGCAGAAATGTTCATTTGGTCTGCCGACCGCGAAGAATTCTTGGGTTCTTTCAATCACAAGAACAATCAAGAGTACCGCACATTAGCGACTTCAATCTTGCAACATGATAAGATTGTGGTTGAAGTTCAAGCAAGCAACGCAGTGAAAGATCAGGTGTCTTTTGTAATTTCAATGGTTGTTCATGGATATCGTCCGGTATTGATGAACCACTTCGCTGATTTCGATGCAGAGCGCGGTCCATACGGTACCAGCGGCGCTTGCAACAATAACGTGAATTGCGCGGTAGGATCTGCTTGGCAGGTTGAGAAGAAATCAGTTGGCTTAATTTTAAGTGGTGGAAGTGCAAGCTGCACGGGAGCGTTAGTGAACAACACAGCCAATGATGGCACGCCATATTTTTTAACAGCCAATCACTGTTATTCAGCTGGATCAACACCAAGTTGGGTGTTCGTTTTTAATCACGAAACTGCAGGTTGCACCGGAACAACGGGGCCAACGAATCAAACCATTTCAGGATGTACCTTGAAGGCAAAGAATGCAGGAAGCGATTTTTGCTTGGTTCAATTGAGTTCGACTCCTCCAGCGTCATACAATGTTCAATACGCGGGATGGGACGCGACCGATGCGACCACAGTTACATCTGCAACGTGCATTCACCACCCATCGGGTGATTTGAAAAAAATATCGTTTGAAAACAATGCAGTTCCACAAGGATCATGGTCGGGAGCTCAAACTTGGCAGGTTCAGCAGTGGGACGATGGGATTACAGAGGGAGGGTCTTCAGGTTCGCCCTTGTTCGACCAAAACCACAGAGTCATAGGTCAGTTATTTGGAGGAGCCTCTGCTTGCAATGGTTCAACTGAAAACGGTCAAGGCGATTCATACGGCAGATTTGGCGTGAGTTGGGACGCTGGGTCTTCGGCATCTTCACGATTGAAAGAATGGTTAGATCCAGGGAATACAGGAGCCCTTATCATTGATGGTTATCCAACAGGCTCAGTGGCTGTTCAGTTAGACGCCTCTGCTGCAAGCATTACAAACGTTCCTTCAAACATTTGTGGAAATTCGGTTTCGCCTGTTTTCTCATTGCTTAACAATGGAGCTACGACTTTAACTTCTTGCACAATTCAATACACTGTAAACGGAGGATCGGTTCAAACCATTAACTGGTCTGGATCAATTGCGCAATACGCTTCGGCTAACGTTAATCTGCCTGCGATAACACTCATAAATGGCGCGAACACCATTGTAGTGACTGTCGTTAATCCGAACGGTTCTGCCGATCAGAATTCAAATAACAACTCTGTTTCTATCTCGTGCAATGCGGTGGTTGGTCCAACGGTTACGGTTACGGTAGGTATCACATTCGATAATTATTCGGAAGAAACATCTTGGGAAATTACTCAAAATGGAAACGTACTAGCTTCATCAAATGGGTTGTATCCTGCCGGAGCTACTTCAATAAGTGAATCGGTATGTCTTGCACCAGGTTGCTATGACTTCACTATTAACGACGATTATGGCGATGGTATTTGTTGTACCTACGGTAACGGAAGCTACGCGGTTTCTAGCTCTACTGGAACATCCTTAGCGGCTGGCGGCACCTTCACAAATTCAGAAACCACCAACTTCTGTGTTTCAGGAAGTAGTGTTGAAGGTATGACTGAAACCGCGATTACGCTTTTTCCAAACCCGGCACAAAATGAAATTCAATTGATCGGTGCTTTGGCGAACTCTTCGCTTTACGTTATTGACGTTGCTGGAAATGTGGTTGTTTCAACTAAAACATTGAGCGCAAACGTGAAAGTAGATACTTCTTCTTTGGCGAACGGATATTATATTGTTAAGTTGGTTTCTGCTGGGAAAGTAGATTCACTTCCGCTTATCATTAAAAAGTAAATAGAATCACGTGTTTTGTGAATAAATAGGGCCGGGTATCCGGCCTTTTTTATTGTTCGGAGCAAGTTGAAAGAGTAATTTCGCAGGACTCATGGAAAAAACAATTGCTATTTGGATTTGGAATTTCTCTATTCTTGAATTAACACTGCTGATTGTTGTAGTGCTTTCATTTTTTTGTCAGATTTATTACAACCTTAAATATTTTTTGTCTGCAACAAAGGGAAAGAAGGTTGAAGGAGATTCTCCAGATGGAGTCTCTGTCATTGTTTGTGCAAGAAATGAAGAAGCGAACCTGATAGAATTGATTCCAGTAATAATGGAACAAGAGTTTCGTAAGTTTCAGCTTATTGTTGTAAACGATAGCAGCTGGGACGATACAGCAGACATTCTGAAGGCATTGCAAGTTTCGTATCCAAGTATGCATATCATTGAAATAAATGAGGATAAGCAAATAATGCAAGGAAAGAAATTTGCCTTAACCCTAGGAATTAAGGCTGCCATGTATGATGTAATTCTACTTACAGATGCAGACTGCAGGCCAACTAACGAGCATTGGATTACCGAAATGACTAGAGGAATTGGAGAGAGGAAAGAAATAGCTCTTGGTTTCAGTGGTTATAAAAAGTATCCGGGTTATTTGAATAAACTGATTCGTTTTGATGCCTTTGTTGCTGGTTTGAATTATTTAGGTTTTGCTAAATTGGGAAGACCATACATGGGCGTAGGCCGCAATTTGTGCTATACCAAAACAGCATTTTTCCGCATTGGGGGCTTTCGTACGCATTACAAATTGGCCTCTGGTGACGACGATTTGTTTGTAAAGGAAGCCTCTACTGCCCGAAACACTCAAAACATGTTTCATTACGAAGCGCAGACTATTTCGGAACCGCATAAGACATGGGCCAAATGGTCGTTTCAAAAGAAAAGGCATTTTACTACAGCTCCTTTGTACAAAGGGAGTGTTAAATTTTCATTGATGATTTGGCCTGCAACATATTTTCTTTTGTGGATGGCGGCGATAGCACTTTCTATCATTTATCCGAATCCTGTGCTTTGGGCCGTTATGGGTGGATTAATTTTCTTTAGATACCTCGTTCAGTTTATAGTTTTGAACGTCTCATGTAATAAACTAAAAATTTCGAAAGATATTCTTTGGTTATTCCCCTTGTTAGAGAAGCATCTTTTTTTAGTACATTCGATGCTTTACCTACAGAACCTCGTTCGTAAACCTCAGAAATGGAATTGATAGATCATTTATCGGATAAGGCCAAGAAGGATTACATGCTTGTGCAGCGTGCGTTGAACGATAAAGATCAGCGTGCTTACACCGAATTAATGGGCAGGTATAAAGACTCTGTGTTCTATATGCTTCTGAAAATGGTAAATAACTCAGATGATGCTGAAGATTTAACCATTGAAACATTTGGCAAGGCCTTCAAACGATTGGATCAATACACCCCTCAATTTGCCTTTTCAACATGGCTGTTCAAAATTGCCTCCAATCATTCAATCGATTTTATACGTAAAAAGCGAATAAGGGCAATTTCAATTGATCAGGGATACTCGAATGAAGATGGTGAGAAGTATGTAATTCCAGTAAAAGAAGATAGCCTCGATCCGGAAGAGTCGATGCAGAAAGACGAGCGTATTCAGCGCATGCGCGATGTTGTAGAAAAATTGAAACCACGTTACAAGCGATTGGTTGAATTAAGATATTTTGAAGAAAAATCATACGAGGAAATCTCTGAGATTTTAGAATTACCCCTAGGAACGGTAAAAGCACAGCTCTTCCGTGCACGTGATTTCATGTTTGAATTAATGAAAACTACCAAGGGTAACTTTTAATGTCGATTAGAGAAAAACTTTCATCCTATTTTACTTTCACGGAAGTGCAATGGGAACAATTCCAGAAGCTAGAAGAAGTTATTTTAGATTGGAATACACGTGTAAACGTTGTTTCAAGAAAAGATACAAGTGAATTTGTTGAACGCCATGTTTTGCACAGCTTGAGCATTTTCAAATTCTTACCCTTCACCCCAAAGTCTCATATCCTTGATTTGGGAACCGGTGGTGGATTCCCAGGACTGCCTTTGGCAATCGCAAATCCAGATTCGGAATTTCTTTTGGTAGATAGCATTGGAAAAAAAATCATGGTCGTTAATGAAGCCATAGAATTCATAGGTTTGAAAAACGTGAAAACCATTCACGGCAGAGTAGAGGCCGTAAAAGGTCAATTCGATTTTGTGGTTAGTCGTGCCGTTGCGCCTGCCGAAGAGTTGTTAATGTGGACCAATGGCAAATACAAAAAAGCCGATCAGAATGGAATTCCGAACGGCTTAATTTGTTTGAAAGGCGGAGATTTGAAAGAAGAGCTTAAGTCACTGAAAAAGCATGCGGAAATCTTCGAATTGTCTCAGTACTTCCCGCAAGAGTTATTCGAAACGAAGAAGCTCGTCTATATCCCTCAATAATTATTTTTGCTCCAAGGCATTCCTGAAATGGTAGTGCTCGGTTACCCTTTCTTCGTTTGATTGAAAAGGACGGATGGTTCCCTTTTTATCACTGAAAAAGCAAGGGCTTTTCTTACCCTGATGGCTCAGAGATTTCACCGAAGAGCTGCAAGAAGCAAGTCCGGCGCTGATTACAACTGCTGCTAAGACGAATTTTAGTTTATTCATAGTTGTTTAGTTTTAGTTTAGAAAAGGTCTTCTACAAAAAAGGCACTCAAAATTTGAGAGCCTTTTTCGTAAACCTGCAAGGGAATTTTGAAACCAACACGCAGCTTGGACTGCGTAACCAATTATAAGACGTTGAATTAAAGATAGGGTTGCCTCTTTTTTTTAAAGAAATTTATACCCGACCCCCCGAATGGATAAAAAACGCTTGTCGGCATTGGAGTGTGACTCGAAAATTTTTCTGAAGTTGAGAATGAAATTATCAATGGTTCTGTTGTGCGTAACAGTATCGTACCCCCAAACTTTTTCTAAGATCTCTTCTCTGCTAACAGCTTCGCCCTGCTTAGAGATGAGCAACCGCAAAAGCATAGCCTCCCTCTTCGAAATAGAGAGCATCCCTTCCGGTGTTTCAACTTCATATTTGTTGAAATGAATGGTGCATGGGCCAATGGAGAACTTTTCTAAATCTTCAATGGTGCGGTGACCGTCGGATTTTCGAACGATAAGTTTTTTGCTGCGAAGCAAAAGCTCTTCCCACTCAAAGGGCTTAGCCAAATAGTCATCGCCACCCACTTTCAGTCCTTCAACTTTGTCTTTGCCTGTTCCCTTTGCAGAAAGAAAAAGCACAGGCGTTTGATTGCCACCAAGTCGAAGAGATTCGCAAATGGAAATTCCATCCATCTCTGGAAGCATTACGTCGAGAATAATTAAGTCGTAGAATTTTTCCTGAGCGTTTTTCAAGGCAGACAGTCCATTGGATTCAACGTGCACTTCAAAACCCTCCAATTCGAAATTGAGTTTCAATGTTTTCGCAATTGAATTTTCATCCTCTGCAATCAATAACCGATAGATGTTCTGTGTGTTTTTCACACCGCAAATTTATGCTACCTTGCACGCAAATTACAGATATGGAGCATAAATTCCATCCGGAAAATATGATCTCTCATTTAGGGATCGAAATTTTGAAGAATGAGCCAGGTTGTGTAGAAGCCAGAATGCCCGTAGATAAACGGACCATTCAGCCTTTCGGACTTCTTCATGGCGGTGCTAGTGCGGTATTAGCAGAAACAATCGGAAGTATTGGGGCGTATGAGGCTGTGAAGGCAGATGGCGGAATTGCCGTTGGACTAGAACTGAACATTAATCATTTGAAATCTGCCACAACCGACTTTGTCTATGGTGTGGGTGAAGCCATTCACATGGGGAAAAGAACGCAAGTGTGGGATGTGAAAATTCGAGATCATGCTGATAATCTTATTGCGATAGCTCGATTAACAGTTCTGGTTCAATACGCGAAATGAGCACCATCCGATTGCGACTTCCTCAATCAGGGTTTGAGAAAAACGCTCACCCTTCACGCACGTTTGTTTTGAAAAGTGAATTTCGTGGTGAAGTGAATTTTGTCAGTTCTGATGAGAGATATATGCAAGCCGTTGAAAATGGAATTGCTCTTATCGCGAATGATCAGGCAAAAAAAATAGTATTAAGTCGAATAGTATCCTTTCCTCATCGAGGCCTTACTGCAGAAGGCGTGTTTAATTTGTTGAATGAGAAATTCCCCGACGCGGCAGTGTTCGCATTTACAGACGAGCAAGACGCGCAATGGGTGGGAGCAACACCCGAGCTGCTCTTCAGAAAGCGAGGGGATTCATACACCACGATAAGTTTGGCCGGAACCCGAAAATCAGGGGCAACTGAAGATTGGGGGGCGAAAGAAATACAAGAACAAAATCTTGTGACCGAATTCATTCAGCATGAATTAGAAATACTAGGGGCTGAAAGAATTCTCTGCGGGGAAGTTCAAACGCGAAATGCAGGTTCCATCGAGCACCTCTGCAACGAAATAACATTTGACTTTTCAGGTGATTGGAAAAACGTCATGAAGGCATTACATCCAACACCTGCAGTTTGCGGAATGCCCCGAAACGAGGCGAAAGAAATCATTCAGCAAATTGAACAGCACGATCGCGAATATTACACCGGTTTAATTGGAATTGAGCAAGGCGAGAATGTTGATCTGTATGTGATTCTACGTTGCTTGAAAATAGAAGAGTCAAAACTGCAAGTGTTTGTTGGTGCAGGAATCACGAAAGATAGCGTTCCAGAGCTTGAGGCGCGCGAGACGCGTTGGAAAGCCCAGTCATTAACAGACGTAATTTTTTAACATTTGAACGATTCATTCGTCGCGGTGTTTCTATCTTCGTGGCCCGCATGAAAATCTCATCGAAAAAAGTAGTTTCTTATATTTTGGGTGCGCTGAAAAGCGCAGGCATAACCGACGTTGTGCTAACTCCAGGTTCTCGAAATGCACCTTTCAGTATCTCCATAGCGAACGCTCCTTTTTTTGAAACCTATTCTATCGTCGATGAAAGATCAGCCGCATTTTTTGCAATGGGTCTTTCTCAGCAATCGAAGAGACCAACGGTTTTGATTTGCACAAGTGGAACGGCCCTGCTGAATTACGCTCCTGCCATTGCAGAGGCGTACTATCAAAGGATTCCATTGTTAGTCATTTCTGCGGATAGGCCTGAAGAGTGGATTGACAGAGGCGAAGGACAGAGCATTCGTCAGAACAACGTCTTTCAGAATTACGCAGATTATTCAGCTTGTTTAATTGCCGATGAAAAGGAAGGTTCCATTCACAACAAAGAGATCATTCAAAACACATTTCAATATCTGCTTTCCAACAACGGTCCCGTTCATTTGAATGTGCCGTTTCAAGAGCCGTTATACGAACTTATCGACTGCGAAGAACTTCCTTCATTTCAATTTGAAACGAAAGAGAATTCGATGGATGTGTTGAAAGAAGTGGACGAAAGTCTTGAAATAATTCAGCAAGCTGAAAGAATCATGGTTCTTGTTGGACAGCACGTTTATGAAGACTTCTCGGAGGAACTGGAACAATTCAATCAGCTGCAACAAGTCGCTGTTCTCACTGAAACACATGCCAATGTGAACATTGAAAATGCCTTTCCATGCATTGATCGGATGATTATGGGTTTAGGTGCTGATGCACAGCATGCTTTGGCTCCTGATGTTTTGATAACAGTTGGAACGAACATCATTTCAAGAAAAATTAAGGCCATTTTAAGAAAGGCCAAGCCGAAGCATATTCAAGTGGGATTGAATGAGAAGGCAATGGATACCTTCGATTGCCTTGAAGTACAATGCAATCTTTCTCCGCAAGAGTTTTTCAATTCATTGAAAAAGATAGAAAGTAAATCTCAATGGAAGAATGAATTGCTTTCCATTCAAGAAAATCAAATCAAGCAAGTGGAAGCGTGGTTGCCCGGTGCAGCCTTTTCCGATTTGACTGTTTTTTCTTTCATCTTGAATTCCATTCCGCATGGAATAGATCTTCAAATGGGAAACAGTTCGGTGGTGAGATACATTCAGCTTTTCAATCAGAATAAAAACCTAACTTATTTTGGAAACAGGGGTGTTGCGGGAATAGACGGTTCAACAAGCACCGCTATTGGCGCGGCTTGGAAGACGAAGAAACCGACTCTTTTGATTTCGGGAGATCTATCGTTTCATTACGACAGCAATGCTTTCTGGAATAACTACCTTTCAAATCAGTTCAAAGTTATTGTCATTAACAACGGTGGCGGCGGAATTTTTCGCATCATTGACGGGTCGAAAGACACCACACATCTTGAACAGTTTTTTGAAACATCACACAGCAGCAAGTCCATCAAAGGCATTGCAGATTTATACAACCTGAATTATTTCAGCGCAGCGAATAATGATGAATTGAATGAAGTGTTACCTTTGTTCTTCAACAAGAATAATGTTTCTGTGTTAGAAATATTCACACACAAAGAAGATAATCCGAAGGCCTTAGACGCCTTCTTTCAACATACACAAAAGATATGAGTGCACAGTGGACATCCATTAAAGATTACGAGGATATTCGATTTGAATTCTTCGAAGGAATTGCGAAAATCACCATCAATAGACCGCAGGTGTACAACGCGTTCAGACCGCAAACGAATGTGGAAATGATTGAGGCCATGGACATTTGTCGTGAGCGCCAAGACATTGCTGTAGTAGTTCTAACCGGTGAAGGCGACAAAGCATTTTGTAGTGGTGGTGATCAGAATGTGAAAGGTGTTGGAGGTTACGTAGACGAACGCGGTGTTCCACGTTTGAATGTGTTGGACTTGCACAAACGCATTCGTGAACTGCCTAAGCCCGTGATTGCAATGGTAAACGGTTATGCCATCGGAGGCGGACACGTGCTGCACGTGGTGTGTGATTTAACCATTGCTTCAGACAATGCGCGTTTCGGACAAACAGGTCCGAAGGTGGGAAGCTTCGATGCCGGATTTGGATCGAGTTATTTGGCAAGACAAGTCGGGCAAAAGAAAGCAAGAGAGATTTGGTTTTTGTGCGAGCAATACACCGCTGCTGAAGCTGAAGCCATGGGCATGGTGAACAAAGTTGTGAAGTTGGAAGAGTTAGAAGCAACAACCGTTCAATGGTGCAAGACCATTATGAAAAGAAGTCCTTTGGCCATTCGAATGATTAAGCGCGGATTGAATGCAGAATTAGATGGACAACGAGGGTTAATGGAATTCGCAGGAGATGCGACATTACTTTATTATTTGACTGAAGAAGCACAAGAAGGAAAGAAAGCTTTTCTTGAAAAACGCGATCCCGACTTCCAACAATTCCCGAAGTTCCCATAATGGTGAAACATTGGATTACTGCTATGCGCTTGCGTACGCTTCCTTTAGCGGCGGCAGGTATCTTGGCCGGCAGTGCGGGATTGAAGCCCGAGATTTTTTCATCTTCGATTTTTCTGTTGGCTCTATTAACCGCATTGGCTCTACAAATTTTCTCGAATTTAGCAAACGACTACGGAGACTTTCAAAACGGTGCCGACGGAAAAGATCGCGTGGGGCCAGCTCGCATGGTTCAAAGTGGAAATATTTCAGCACAACAAATGAAGCGTGGACTCAATGTTTCAGGAGCCATTGCTTTTGCGCTTGGAATATTATTGTTGAATGAAGTCTTTGTGGTGAAGAAAAACTGGCTCGGATTCGGAATTTATTTGGGTGTTGGAATCTCCGCTATTTGGGCGGCGTTCAGATACACCGCAGGAAAGAATCCTTATGGATACAAAGGACTAGGCGATTTGTTTGTCTTCTTGTTTTTCGGCGTGGTTTCAGTTTTATCGATGTCATATTTCCTTTCTGGAAAGGTTGGCATAATAGCCATTTTGAATACAGTTGTTGTTGGAATGTTGAGCATGGCGGTTCTTCATTTGAACAATCTTCGCGACCATGTCTCGGATGCGAAAGCAGGAAAGCACACATTAGTGGTGAAGCTAGGTTTTGAAAAAGGAAAGAAATTGCATTTCGTTTGGTTGGGATTGGCATTCCTTGCCGCAGTGGCTGAAGTATTCATTACCCCCTCTCATTACGCATTCTATTTGCTTCCATTTACGATACTTGTCGTGCATGCGAAAAAAGTATATTCCTGCACGAATCCGCAGCTTCTCGATTCAGAATTAAAGAAGGTAGCACTGTCAACATTCGCGATTGCGCTGCTCTTGCTCATTTTTTTACCGAACGTGTAGGTTCGAATTGTATATTTGAACATGTCTTCAAACAGAGAAATCAAAGGAATAGCAATCTCGTATCTACTGGCTATAGTTGGAACGATATTGGCGAATGAAATATTTGTTTTGAAAGAGATCACTGAAGTTCTGAAGTCTTATGCTGCGTCAAGAAATACCCAAGAGATTTATTTTATTTGGTTCGATTTTTTTCCTGCGCTGTTCTTATTTCTGAACGGATACACCATGACGCTCGCTTTTAAATCAAAAAAGCAGAGCTCAAGCCGGTTAATGGGGCATTACAGCAGAAGAGGTTTGGTTCTTCTTGTTTTGGGATTGTTGTTTGTGGGTTTTTGGCCAGCGAATATTTTGGTAATTTCAGGAATTTGTTTTTTTGTCTCTCCGTTGTTTATTCGTTGGGAATCTTTATTTCTTCAGATTTTGCTGTTTGCAGTAGTTCTGCTTTCCACGGTATTGGGGAATTTAGATATTCCCATATATCCATCATTCGCAGGGTTTAAACTACAAGAGGTGAGCGCCGTGAACATCGTTGGCTTTTTATTCTTTAATGGCTACTATTCAGTCCTTCCGTGGATTTCATTTTTTATTCTGGGCGTTGTTTTCGGGAAATCTGGCGTAAAGGTGAGAGGTTGGTTTCCTCCAATTGCGGTCTTTGGAACTATTATGATGATTGCTGGAATAGTGGTTCAACCGCTTTTGAATAATATGTTTGGAGGTATTGGCGAATTGAATGATTTCTCGAGTGAAATTATGAGCATTCGCTTTCATAGCTTTTCCTTTATTCTGTTTGAATCTGGGCTTGTTCTAATGGCCGTGAGTGCGATAAATTATTTCGGGAAGAAATGGAATGAAACAATAGGAGGTGCAAAAATTATTGGATGGATAGATCGTTTCTCGTCTTCGAAATACACTTTGTATTTTTTCGTGTGTTTAGAAACGGGCGTGCTGTGGTCATTGGTGAAAGGAGGAAATCAAGCTCGGATATATTGGTTTAAATCAATCTGGATTTTAATTCCAACATCTTTGGCAATGATGGCCTTGTCTTTTTTATTGGTGCTCTGGTGGAAGAAAAAAGTCACAGACAAGGCCCCGGTAGAGTGGCTGCTCAAGAACATTTCAGGTTCTAGAAAATGAGATGGATATTTTCTCATCGAATACTTCAGTTTAATAAACCGGCGAAAACAAGTCGAGATGTTCTTACAGAACGCGACAGTTGGATTCTACAGTTTGTAGATTCTGATGGAATTGTCTTGGGTGAAGGAGAGGTGGCTCCGTTGTGGGGATTAAGCAAGGAAACGAAAGAAGAGGTTTTGTCTGAGCTATATCGCATAATTAAAATAGAAAATAGTATCGAAGTTTCTTCATCAGTCTCCTCCGTGCAATGCGCTATTGATGCAGCAATTGCAGGATTCCATTCGAAGCAAATCGATTTTCCTTTCATTCTTAAAAATGAATTGAGTGCCATTTCAATCAATGGACTCATTTGGATGAATGATATTGAGGAGATGAGAACGGAAGCAAGAAGGAAATTCGATGAAGGAAGCAGATGCATCAAATTGAAAATCGGCGCTTTGAATTTCGCAGAAGAATTGAATTTGATTCAAGAAATTCGTTCATGGGGAAGTGAAGAGGAACTTACCATTCGCGTAGATGCCAACGGCGCATTTCGCGAAGAAGAAGCATTGGAGAAATTAAGGCAACTTTCGGATTTTAGTCTACACAGCATTGAGCAGCCCATAAAGGCAGGTCAATTAGAAACTATGTTCAGGTTATGTGCTGAATCGTCTGTTCCCATTGCCTTTGATGAAGAATTGATTGGATGTAATCCAGAAGATTTTGAATCGTTTCTACATTTGGGTAAACCCTCATATTTAGTGGTGAAGCCTTCGCTGCATGGTGGATATACAGCTGCTGAAAATTGGAAGGCTTGGGCCGATAAGCACGGAATAGGTTTTTGGGTGACTTCTTCGTTAGAAAGCAATGTTGGTTTGAATCATCTTGCGAATTGGGTGTGTAAAATGAAGTTGGAAGGTGTTCAAGGTTTAGGAACAGGGAGCTTGTTCAGCAACAACAGTGAAGCCAAGTGGAAAGTGGAAGGCGAATTACTTATTCCGATTGTATCATGATCAACCTTGCACTTTCGGGAGGCGATATGATTTTAGCCTATGCTGAAATTGAAAAAGAATGGAACGAAGCAAAATTCATTTCGTTTCAAACTTCAGGATCTACAGGTACTCCAAAGGTGATAACATTTACGAAGGAACAGGTTGCCCGCTCTGCCCAACGAACAGCATTGTTTTTCAACCTAAATAAAAACGCCGAAGTATTTTGCGCGTTACCTTCCATTTATGTAGCTGGAAAAATGATGGCCCTACGCGCAATCATTAATGACTGGAACCTCACTTGGCAAGCGCCTTCAACGCATCCGGATATTCAAACTAATTATGATTTTGCAGTCTTCACATCGCAACAATGTGTTGAAATAATCGGAAGCTCTCCATTCTCTTTGAATCAAATTAATCATATTTTACTCGGTGGTGGTCCCATTTCCGAACAGGTCATTCAATTCGCAGAAAACATAGAAACAACTATTTGGGAAGGATACGGAATGACCGAAACCCTGACCCATGTGGCTATGCGTGACGTTAAGAGGGAGAAGTGTTTTAGTCCGCTTAAAGGTGTTCAGTTTTCTCAAGGTGAAAAAGGAAATTTAATCATTGAAGATTCTAGTTTGAATCTTCCTGCTTTCGAAACAAACGATATTGTTGAATTTGTAGAAGAGGGATTTGTGGTGAAGGGAAGATTGGATCATGTCATTATTTCCGGAGGAGTAAAAATCTTTCCGGAAGAAATTGAAGGAATGCTTTCGACAGTTGTTTTTCAACCATACTATATATCTTCATTACCCGACGAAGTTCTTGGGCAAAAGGTGGTGTTGTATGTGGAAGGCGAAACGCAAGATTTCCAATTAGAAAAAATTAATCAATTGAACTTGGGCATTCGTAAGCCACGAGAAATAATTTTTAAGTCGAAGTTTAATCGAACCGCAAGCGGAAAAATCATTCGAGAATTATGAAAATAGTATTCGCCTCGGGAAATAAGAACAAGCTGCAAGAGATTCAAGCCGCTTTGCCTGCGGGCATTGAAGTGGTTTCTATGCGTGACCTTGGAGTGAATGATGAAATTCCAGAGACCACGGGAACGCTTGAAGGAAACGCCGAACAAAAGGCGCGATTCGTATTTGAAAAAACGGGGTTGTCTTGTTTCTCAGACGATACAGGATTGGAGATTGAAGCATTGAATGGAAGACCCGGAGTGGACTCTGCCGGATATGCAGGCGAGCCACGTTCAAACGAACGCAATATTGAAAAGGTGTTGAATGAGATGAAGGGTCAGACCAACAGGAATGCGCAGTTCAGATCGGTGTTTTGTTATTGCACGCCTGAAGGAACGCATTATTTTGAAGGAATAGTAAAAGGGAAATTAGGTGCAGGAATTCGCGGAGCCGACGGTTTTGGTTACGATGGAATCTTCCATCCAGATGGAAATTCACGAACTTTCGCTGAAATGACCATAGAAGAAAAGAAATTATTAAGCCATCGCGCGAAAGCACTTAAGAAGTTCCTTGAATTTATAGCACGAAACTCATAGCAGTTATGTGTATTTTTGTTCTTCCAAATTGAACCTATGGAAATTTATTTAGAATTTGAATCCCCTATCAAAGAACTTCGTCAGCAAATAGAGAAGTTAAGAGAAAGTGAAAAGAAGAATGGGGTAGATGTGCACGCAGCTATTGAAGATTTAGAGCGCGCAGTCACAGAAAAAACCAACGAAATTTATTCAAGTCTTACCCCGTGGCAACGCGTGTTGGTAAGCCGTCATCCGGAAAGACCCTACACCCTTCAATACATTGAGACAATGACAGAAGGCACTTGGGTTGAACAGCACGGCGACCGCACAGTTAAAGACGATAAAGCCATGGTTGGCGGGTTCGGCTCTATTGACGGAAGAAGTGTCATGTTCATTGGTCAGCAAAAAGGAGCGAATACGAAAATGCGTTCATATCGAAACTTCGGTATGGCCAACCCAGAAGGATATCGCAAGGCGCTTCGATTAATGAAGTTGGCCGAGAAATTCAATAAACCTATTGTTACCCTTATCGATACTCCAGGTGCATTTCCGGGATTGGAAGCTGAGGAACGCGGACAAGGCGAGGCCATTGCAAGAAATTTATTCGAAATGATGCGCTTGAAGGTTCCGGTTATCTGTATTATTATTGGTGAAGGAGCATCCGGAGGAGCGTTGGGTATTGGTATTGGAGATCGCGTTTTAATGTTAGAGAATACCTGGTACTCTGTTATTTCTCCCGAGTCTTGTTCTACCATTTTGTGGAGAAACACAGAACACAAGATGGAAGCTGCATCTGCGCTGAAACTCACGGCTGATGATATGTTCGCGAATAAGTTGGTCGATGGAATTATACGTGAACCCCTTGGTGGAGCGCACAGTAATCCAGAAGCAGCAACGCAGCATTTAAAAGAAGCAATTGTTTCTGCTTTGAATGAATTAGAAAAGCTAGGAGTAGAAGAACGTACCCAACAACGAATTGAAAAATTCTGCGCTATGGGGGTTGTTCAACAATAATTTGAATTTGAGCATTGTAGACTGAAAAATTGATTGTAAATTTGTGCCCATTATAAACAAGCTGAAAAAATGAAAAAAGGATTTTCGTCGGTAGTAGTTGCGTTAACAGCAGTTACTCTTATTTTTCAAGGTTGCGCCGGACTTGGCTCAATGCAAAAACACATGGAAGAACTGAACTTTAAAGTGGAACCTAGTCCATTGGAAGTTCACGGAGATTCTGTAAAGATTACGATCACGGGCAAGTTCCCTGAAAAATATTTCGCGAAGTCGGTTTCTGCTCAGGCAACTCCAGCTATTGTATGGAACGGAGGTGAGGCAACGTTTAAAGTTCAAGAATTCAAAGGTGAAAAGGCAACTGGAAACGGTGATGTAATTCCTTTCAAAACAGGAAAGAGCTTCAAATACACGGCAACGGTTCCTTACTCTGCAGGAATGGAATCATCTAAATTAGAAATGCGTATTAAAGGTGCAAAAGGAAGCAAGACGGCTTCTTTTCCAGCAGTTGAAATCGCGAAAGGTGTTATTACAACTCCTTACTTAATGAAGAGCGATGATAAAGTTGCGACTTCAGCAGATAAGTTTGTTCGCAGCACAGACAAGACTATTGAAGCAGTTGTGAACTTCGATTTGAATTCATTTGTCTTAAAGCCAACTGAAATGAAGGATGCAGACATTGTTGAATTGCAAGCATTTTTAACGGCTATCAGCACAAATCCTAAAATGGTTGTGACTCAAATTGAATTGCAATCTTATGCATCTCCAGAAGGTGAAATTTTCTCCAACGATAGTCTTGCTGTAAATCGTGCAAGAGTTGGAACAAAAGTAGTTAATACGGTTCTTAAGAATGCTAAACTAGATGCTCTTTACAGTTCATTAATCAAAGAAAATCCAAACGGAGAAGATTGGGAAGGATTTAGAGCAGCGATGGAAAAATCGGCAATTGTTGACCGCGATATTATTGTTCGCATTCTTCAACGAACCACGGACTTGACGGAAAGAAAAACTGAAATCAAGAATATCACAAAGACGTATACTGAGATCAAAGATTTAATCTTCCCAGCACTTCGTCGTTGTAAGATAATTGTTCATTACACTGAGAACGGATACACAGATGCTGAATTGATTTCTTTAGGAAAATCAAACGCTTCTGTATTGAACTACGAAGAGTTGTTGAAAGCTGCTTCATTGATTGAAGATGCAAACGTTAAGGCAAGCATCTACAAAGAAGCTGAAACAAAAGCAAACGGTGACTACCGTGCTTCAAACAACTTAGGTGTTGTTTATTATGGAATGAACAAATCTGCCGAAGCAGCGAAGCAATTCGAAAAGGCTTACGGAATGAATAAGAACGCTGAGACATCTAACAACTTGGGTGTTGTTACTCGTTTGAAAGGCGATAGAAAAGCGGCTATGAAGTTATTCACTGAAAGCGGATCGGCAGAGAGCAAATACAACAAAGGATTAATCCTTATTGCAAATGGTGATTACGCTGGTGCGGTTTCAACAATGAAAGATTCAAAGTCCTTCAACTCAGCTTTAGCTAAAATGTTGAATGGTGACAATACTGGAGCTAAGTCAGACATAGATGCAAGCGGCGATAAATCAGCTCTTGCAGATTACCTTCGTGCTATCATCTGTGCTCGTTCAAAAGATACAGCAGGTCAAGCGTCAAACTTAAGTTCGGCAATAGCGAAAGATGGTTCTTTAGGCGAAAAGTCTAAAACAGATCTTGAATTCTCGAAATAATTCAACTCGATTTATATTGAAAAAGGGACTTCGGTCCCTTTTTTTATTTCGTGTTGAAGGTGTAGGTGAAACCAATGGCCATGAGTTCCTTGAACTGCAAACCTGGTCCTATATCAGCTGGATGAAAAACACCGTTCTCATCGGTGAGTTCAGGCGATTTAATAATGCGAATATCATCGTCGTAAATGACTTGCGCCGAAATGGTCACCGACAGATATTTATTCACCTTCATGTTGAAGTTGTTTTCCCAATTGACGTCAACGTTTTCTGGGTTTTTAGAGTAATTCGAGAACAATTCCAATTTGCTAGTCCAGTTTACATTTTCTAAAATAACGTTGGTGTAATTCAACCGAATGTATCCCCCAATTTCGTTACGTCTGCGCTTACCAGGAGTCACAATATTACCATTCGCATCGCGAACGGCTGGCGTAACTCCGAATTGTCCTGCGTTAGCGAGGTCAGCATTCATGACAAACGTTGCTCTGTAGGTCAATGGAGCGAAGAACGCTGAAACGCCTTTCTTGGGCTTGTAATCCATGCCTAGAGCACCTACGGCATATGCAGGGGCGAACAAATCACTGACTTTGCCTTTGTTGTAATCTGGAAGTCCAGAAGGAAGCGTGGTATAACCTGGTGCAACTTGACTTCGAACAGAAAGCAAAAAGGAGTAATACCAATTTTTCGAGGCCTGCTGTCCATACTTACTTGAAAAATCGAACTTGTCTTCTGTTTTTATAGAGGGTATTGAAAAGTCTACAATACTTCTGCCATAGGAGAGATTCACGGCGTTATCCCATGCACGCTTGTCCTTCCGATAAAGAACAACGGAGTTGAAGATGCCAGTCACATTGAAAGAGCTATTTCCTCCGGCGGCCCAGTTCTTTAAATACGTTTGGGTAGTGTTAATGCTTGAAGAAAGTTTGAAGTACCATCCTGTATCTTGAATAGGTGCCAAAGTTCGCATGGCTCCTTCCTCTTGAGAAATCGGATTCAATACGGGCTGTGCCCAAGAGATTATCGGAGATGCTAAAATATAGAGCAACAAAAATTTACGCATACACCGCTAAACTAATTTTTCTTCATAGTTATAACGAAAACAATCTAAAACTTATTTAACATTGCAGTATGAATACCGAAGGATATCCGTCGAAGATTGTGATAGCGTGGGGTGAAGCCATTTCAGGGAATCTTGCTATTCGAGAATGGTTATTGGCCAATGGCTATCCTGAATTAGGCGTATTTGTTCACGCGCTCAATAACCAAGACGATGCGCGCACGTGGCTCATGGAAAACAATTTTCCTCATCTCATGGCGCTCATCAATGGGGCAGAAGGTAACCCGAATGCTTTGCTGTGGTTGAAGAAGAATAAGTATGATGTGTTAGAGAAAATGGCACGCGCTGCAGATAATCACGAAGAGTCCTTAATGTGGCTTTTGGAGAAGGACCTTCCAGATATGGCTGCTATTGCGCAACGAATCTGTATCGTGAAAAATGAAATTGAACGCCGGAATAACGACATTCATTCGATTTCACCTTTTTAATTTTTTTTCGGAACGTAGGCCAGCACATTCATTTTGTCAAATTGAAAGGTGTCGTTTGCCGCTTGTTGAATTTGATCGGCAGTAATTTCTTCCAACTTACGAAACACTTCTTTCATCGTGTCAATTCGGTTGAACTCATGCAAGGTTTTTCCTAGGTTGAACATAAGGGCGCTGCCGCTGTCTTGAGCCAATGCCATTTGTCCAATGATCTGTTTCTTCGCTTCCCTCAGCTGACTTGCGTTCATTTTGTTTTCCTTATACCATCCCAATGTTTTTTCACAAAGTTCAATGGCCTTTTTCAAGTTCTCCTTGTCCGTGCCTAAATACAAACTGAAAATACCGCAATCGGTGAAGGGTGCGTAGGTGCACTCCACATGATAAGCCAAGCCGTGTTTCTCACGAATGACCATGCTAAGCTTGTTGTTTAGAGCCGGACCACCGAGCACATTAGTGAGGAGTGTAAGGGCTGGACGAAGCTTATGTGGATACGCATAGGCTTTTCCGCCGATTAAATAATTCACTTGATGAATGTCCTTTTCAAGATGAATTTTCTTTCCTGTTTTAAGTGTTGGCTTAATTCTTTTCTGGGTGAAGGGAGAGAGCTTTTCCTTCCCAAGATATTGTTCTAATAAAGCTTGAAGTTTTTCAATTGGAATATTTCCAGCGGAAGAAAATACCAATTGTTCTGCTGTTAAATTTCGTTTGCGGAAACGTTCAAGGTTTGAACGCTTCACTGCATTTATACTTTCTTTTGTACCCAGAATACTTCGTCCAATGGCATGCTTGCCGAATAAATATTCTTCGAACTCTTCGAAGATCATTTCACTCGGACTGTCGAAATAACTATTCAATTCGTCTATAATGACTTCCTTCTCCTTTTCAATTTCTTCAGCAGGAAATGAAGGGTGGAAGGTAATGTCTGCAATCAATTCAATGGCTCTTTCGTAATGCTCTTTCAGCATAGATGCGTGAATCCACGTTTCTTCTTTCGCAGTGAAAGCATTTAATTCTCCGCCTACAGCGTCGAGACGAGAAAGTATATGATGATTTTTTCTTGTCTTGGTACCCTTAAAAAAACAGTGCTCAAGAAAATGAGCAAGACCGTGTTCGTCTTCTTCTTCGTCGCGACTTCCGGCTGCGATCATTAAACCACAATGCGCAACATCGCGATCCATGGGCTGGTGAACCACACGAATTCCATTCGATAAAGTAAATACTACTGGGTTGGGAAGTAAACTCAATGTGCGCAGTTTTCGCCTTTCTTCGATTTCTTTCCGCCTTTTCCACCTTCAACAATCTGCACGCCGCTTGCGCCAAATACCAATTGTTTTTGAGGCTCAGTGATTTTTGCAATTTCCTCTTTCGATTTTCCTGCGTCTTCTGCTAAGTGCTGCAAATAAGCAACACTCAACTCTTTGAAATAGGCTTCTCCTTTTACGAATGTTTTCTTTCCTTCACACTTCTCTAATGGAACTGCAAACGCGTGGTCTTTCATGAATACAGTCATACCATCGCCAACAGGCATAGACACTTCCATCCAACATCCTGCCTTCTGACAGGTTTGTACAATGCTTCCTTCAAATACACAAGCGAAGCTCGTTTCTGATTTCATTTTTTCTTGAAGTTGTTCCAACGTAATTACGTTTTCTGCAACGAATGCTTCTCCGTAGGAATTAACTTTTCCTTTTTTCGATTTTTGAGCAACGGCTGTTCCAACGAAAAGACTGAGGGCTATAAATAAAAATGCTATTTTTTTCATGTTCAATATTTATTGCAAAAGTAAGAGAGATTAACCCAATTCAATCGTTAATCCGTCGTAGGCCAAATGAACATTTGTGGGCAATTCGGCAGTAACGTCTGCATGCTTTCCAAGTTGGTGGCTTATGTGGGTGAGATAGGCTTGTTTGGGCTTAATCCGCGCGATGAGTTCAAGGGCTTCGTCGAACGTGAAATGAGATGGATGGGCTTCTTTTCGAAGGCCATTCAACACAAGAATTTCACTTCCAATTATTTTTTGAATTTCTTCTTCAGAAATATAATTCGCATCTGTGATATAGGTGAAATTTCCAATTCGAAATCCGAAGACTTTCATTTTGAAATGCAGCACTTCAATAGGAGTAAATGTTATTCCGTTTATGTTGAAAGGGGAATTTTCAATTCGATTCAAAATAATTTCAGGAACGCCAGGATATTTCTTTTCAGAAAATGCATAATGAAATTCTCTGCGCAATGCCTCTTCGACTTGTTCAGTGCAATAAACATTAACAGGTTGTCCCATGGTGAAATTAAAAGCGCGCACATCGTCGAGCCCTGCAATGTGATCTTTGTGCTCATGAGTGAAAACAATCGCGTCCAGATGCGTAGCATTGTCGCGTAGCATTTGTTGTCTGAAATCAGGTCCCGAATCAATAACAATGTACTGCTCGCCAATGGTCAATGCTACGGCGCTTCTCAAGCGTTTGTCGCGTTCGTCAGTAGAAGCACAAACTGCACATTTGCAAGAGATGAGTGGTACACCCTGACTTGTTCCTGTTCCTAAAAATGTAATGCGCATATTTCACGAAGATAGAATGTACTTTTGCAAAATGAAAAAATCAATTCATCCGAAGGAAGTCCCTTTCATGGTATACGCCGATGCTGAAGGAAATATTTTTGAAGACACTAATTTTGAAGCAGTAGGCAGATCTGGATACAACGTGTATCCGCTAACACCGGAAGATTTTATTGAACTTCCATTTGGAAGTGATTTGTTCACGTTGCCCGGAAGACGTCCGTATGGCCTTAGTGTTGAAACAGGCGAAATGGAATGTCACGAAGACATTCAGGCCGTCGCTAGTTTGAACGCCCCTGCATATACGCAGTTGTATTCAGCAGCATTCGGAACAGACGAACAAGATGCACCAACACTTCCATTATACGCATACACAGCAGTGGGTTGGTACGATGGGAAATTTTATACAACGGCAGTGCGTATAGACGCAGATGAACGTCAAGATTTAGAAAATTTCGATCGTGAACATATTTGGGAAGTAACGCGCAAGCGTTTGGAAGAGCATCCGAACAACAGATTGGTTCAGCATTTAGGAAACAATTGCAGTTTGAAATACTGTTGCCCTGCTGCTCGTAATTTTTTCATGGGAAGATGGGAAGCACCTATTCCTGTAAGTCCAGCGTGTAACAGCAATTGCTTAGGTTGTATTTCATTTCAGCCGGAAGAGCATGAGTTAACGTCGCCACAAGACCGCTTGGATTTTATTCCAACCGTTGCAGAAATTGTTGAATACACATTGCCACATTTGATGAACGCAGAGCGTCCAATTATAAGTTTCGGACAAGGTTGTGAAGGGGAACCGTTGTTGGTTTGGCAGACTATTCGTGATGTTATTATTGAATTGCGCAAGCACACCAAGCGCGGTATCATTAACCTGAACACCAATGGTAGCAAGCCGAAGGCGGTGGAAGAGTTAATGAAGGTTGGATTAGATAGCATTCGTGTCAGCACGAATTCGCTTCGTAAAAACATTTACGAAGCCTATTATTTGCCGAACAATTACAAGTTCGAGGACATTGTTGAATCGGCGCGTATTGTTCGTCAATACGGTGGATGGGCAAGCATCAACTACTTCACTTTCCCAGGAATGACCGACCATCCGGAAGAATATGAAGCGTTGCGAAATTTCATTAAGCATACTGACATTAGTATGATTCAATGGCGCAATTTCAACATTGATCCCGATTGGTATTTAGGCAAAATAGGCGTAGCCGAATTGCCGGAAGGCATGGGGGTTCGAACTGTATTAGATAAAATTCGCGAAGAGTTTCCGCATGTAGCATACGGTTATTTCAATCCACCGCAAGAGGTTCAGGAGGAGTATAATAAATTGAGAACTTTGAGTTAGTTTTAACCAGAATAAATTATTTAAATTTCATATTATGAGATCGACATTATTTCTTTTAGTTGTTGCTTTATTCTTTTCTTGTGGCGAGAATCAAGAAGTGAATAGCCCAGGAACAAGCGGTGCTTCCGCTGATGTCAAAGAGGTTGTAAAGCATTTCGAACCAGCATCAATTACCAAGTTGAATGTTGCTGATATCCCGGCTACTTGCGTAACGAAAGGTAAAGTTAAAAGTGCCTACAAATGGACGGATAAGTTGGGTGAGAATATATTTATTGCAGCTGAAACAGGAGAGATTTATTCTCCCGAAAAACAAAATGATGACGAGTATTTAGACCCTTATAAAGAAGCACATTTGTACGCTTACCATTACGTTATTTCAGGTTCAGAAGTAAAGCTTCTGCGAGAGTTACACGACTTCGTGTCCGAATGCCAATTTGATGTAGAGGCCTCTTTTATTCCAAGTACAATACAAATTACAGATCTTAACTCTGATGACACAGGTGAAGTTTGGATGATGTATGAAACCTATTGCTTGAGCGATGTTTCACCGAGCGACTTGAAGATTATCATGTTTCAGAATGGGCAGAAATATGCCTTAAGGGGATCAAGTCAGATAGATTGGGAAGGTGGCTCTGTTGATGGTGGACAATTTAAATTTGATGATGCCTTTGGCTCAAGCCCAGAATCATTTCGTGATTTTGCCAAAACCATGTGGAATCAACACAAAAGGGGAAACTAAATAGGTTTTGTTAAAACTTTCAGCTTGCAACCCCACACATGTGGTAAAGCAAACGCGCGCCAACGTTGCCGTTCCAGTCGTCTTCGCCCGGAGCAACTTCTACTAAGTCGAAACCAATGATGTTCTTCTTTGCTTTCAGTTGACTTAGTAAATACAACGCTTGTTGGAATGAAAGTCCACCTGGAACCGGAGTGCCTGTATTCGGACAAAGGGTAGGGTCTAATCCGTCGATATCGAAACTGATATAGACGTCATTCGGAAGTGCATCGATAATGGCATTACAACGCTCTTTCCACAATTCCCCTTCGAACGCTGCACGTTGAATTTCAGCGTCGGTATGAACAATAATTCTTCCGTTTGAATTCACTACGCGATCGTTTTCCTCTTTACAGAAATCACGAATTCCAACTTGAACCAATTTGGTTATTTGTGGAATTTGAAGCGCATTGTACATGATAGACGCGTGTGAATACGTGAATCCTTCATACGCCTCACGCAAGTCCATGTGCGCGTCTACATGAAGGATTCCGAAGTTCTCGTAACGCTCAGACAATGTCTGAAGATATCCCAATGGAGTGCTGTGATCACCACCAATAAGACCAACTGTTTTACCAGCGTCTAACCATTTCTTAGTTTGCTCAGCCACATACTGAACCATGTCAGCGCAGCCGTCATTTATTTCTTGAAGAATCTCTACAAGCTCATCGTTGTCTTCAATTTTCTCTCCTTCTTCCCACGCAGAAATAATTTCTTCTGCTTTTTCTTTCAACGAATTACTTCTTGAGTGAAGGGCACCGTTCTGCTCGAGCATGGCAATGCCTTTCTTCCACAATTCAGGAAATTCAGGATGATGAAGATCGACTTGAAGACTCGATTCAAAAATATGCTCAGGTCCTTCAGAAGCGCCGCCGCCGTAGCTTACGGTAACTTCCCATGGAACAGGAAGAAGAACAATATCACTTTCGTCAATGGTGAATGGTAATCCAAACATTTGACTTTCCGCCAGACCCGCACTGTTGGGGTTGAACGCGTTTATTTTCTCTTCTTTGTTCGACATGTTGAATTAGGCGTTCAAAACAGCTTTCACCTGATCCGCAGCTTCTTGAAGCGTAATGGCAGAGTGTACAGCTAATCCAGATTCGTCAATTAATTTTTTCGCTTCTACAGCGTTCGTTCCTTGCAAACGAACAATGATTGGAACTTGAATATCTCCAATGTTCTTGTATGCATCTACAACACCTTGTGCAACACGATCGCAACGCACAATTCCACCAAAAATATTTACTAAAATCGCTTTCACAGTTGTGTCGCGAAGAATCATGCGAAATGCAGTCTCTACGCGCTTCGCATCTGCCGTACCTCCAACATCTAGGAAGTTTGCAGGCTCTCCGCCGCTTAATTTAATAATGTCCATGGTTGCCATTGCCAATCCAGCACCGTTCACCATGCAACCCACGTTTCCATCTAAGTTCACGTAGTTCAAACCAGCTTCGCCAGCTTCAACTTCAATCGGATCTTCTTCCGTGGTATCACGCATAGCAGCGTAATCTGGGTGACGGAACAACCCATTTCCATCAAGAGTAACTTTTGCATCAACAGCAAGAATGCGGTCGTCAGAAGTTTTTAGAACAGGATTAATTTCGAACATAGAGGCATCGCAACCCACATAAGCGTTGTATAATTTCTTTGTGAAGGAAATCATTTCCTTGAAAGCACCACCTGAAAGACCAAGGTTGAATGCGATGTTTCTTCCTTGAAAATCGGTAACGCCAGTCATTGGATCAATGAGTTCTTTGAAAATGCGCTCAGGCGTCTTTTCAGCAACTTCTTCAATATTCATTCCGCCATCTGGAGAGTAAACGATAACGTTTCTTCCCGCTGCGCGGTCCAATAAAATACTCATGTAAAATTCGCGAGGCTCAGACGCACCCGGAGAATAAACGTCTTCAGCAATAAGAACGGATTGAACCAACTTGCCTTCAGCTTTGGTTTGAAGAGTTACCAAGTGTCCGCCTAAAATACCTTTTGCTTTTTCAGCAACTTCACCAAGTCCTTTCGCCAAAACAACACCGCGTGATCCTGTTTCGGTTACTTCTCCTTTCCCACGTCCACCTGCGTGAATCTGCGCCTTCACAACGAACCAGCCGGTTCCTGTTTCAGCTTGCAATTTTTCTGCAACCGCAGTTGCTTCTTCTGGGGTTGATGCAACATAACCGCGTTGCACGGTTACGCCAAATTGTGAAAGGATACTTTTTCCTTGATATTCGTGAATGTTCATAGTTCAATATTTGCGACGCGAATGTACTAAATAATGACGAAGTTTTTGTTCATCTTTGTACTATGATTCATGCGTCAGGAATTTATAAGGGATACGGAAAGGTTCAAGTGTTGAATAACGTTTCGTTAGACATTCAAAAAAGTGAAATTGTTTCGATCGTAGGGGCTAGCGGAGCGGGTAAAACAACGCTTTTGCAAATCCTTGGCACGTTAGATAATCCAGACAAAGGGACCGTGACTATTGATGGTGTGAATCCCTTCCAATTGAAACAGCGAGAACTTGCTCGTTTTCGCAATTTACATCTCGGTTTTGTCTTTCAGTTTCACAACTTATTGGCTGAATTTACCGCTAATGAAAATGTGTGTATTCCAGCGCTTATTGCAGGAATTGAAAAGAAAGAAGCTGAAAAGAAAGCAGCGTTTTGGTTGGAAAGATTGGGATTAAGTCATAGAGCAGAGCACAAGCCTTCCGAAATGTCAGGAGGAGAGCAGCAGCGCGTGGCTGTGGCAAGAGCGTTAATGAATAATCCGAAAGTGGTCTTCGCCGATGAGCCTTCAGGAAATCTTGACAAGGCCAACGCAGTGGCCCTGCATAATCTCTTTTTCGAATTAAGAAATGAATTCCATCATAGCTTCGTTATTGTAACACATAACGAAGAATTGGCCTCGCAAGCAGATCGCAAGATTGTAATGAGCGATGGTCAGATTATTTAATAAACGATGTCGCCCAGATTGAGCGAGAAAGTTTGAATAAAAGAGGGAATAGAACAAGGGTAAAAGCAACACCGGTTATTAAGAATGTTTTTGGGTGGGTCAAAAATCCAAATTCCAAGATGCCTAGGGCATCACAAGCTTTTAGAGCAATTAAAATAGCCAACCACATGGTTACGGTGAGTCCCCAACTCACATAGGCAGCACCGAAATAAAAACCAGGTTCAGGATTGAAATTGGTGCCGCATTCCGTGCATTCAGATTTCACTTGCCCGAGTTTGCTGAAGGAGAGAATGGATTCGTTCACAAACAAATGGCCTTTACCACAATGTGGACATTTCATTTTCACGACTTTTCCTAAGGCAGTTTTTGATTCAGTTTCCATGGCGCGAAGTTAGTAGGGATTGAAAACTATGGAATGTGACGAATATCACATTATTGGCAAACGAGCGTATCGTAGTAGGCACCGTAACCAGCCCAAACACCCAATCCGCCTTCAACATTTGATTTCACATTGCTTGGAGAGGCGAATGGAGAGCCTTGATTAGCCAATTGATCCTCGTACGATTTGTAAAATTTGAAAACGTTCATGTCAATGCTGGAACCCCGAACAATAACCGTGTCACCACGCTTAAAAAAACCTCTCTCTTCTCGGCGGTCATCAAACTTATCGCTGAAAGGAATAGCGCCTCTATAGTAGGCGAATTCAAAGGTTAATCCATTGAAAAACTCATCGTCGTATACACTTGGCATTGGACTTATGAACGTTAGATCCTTTTGTTGTCCGCGCAAATAAGTATCTCTGGTTATCCATTGCGGATAGTGACTAATTCGTTTAGCAGACCAACGATAGGCATTACCAAGAGAATCAGGGTCGGTCATTTTTCCGTAAATAAATCCCAACGAATCGAGTGGGTTACCCGAGGGCGATGCGAACCAAAGGCTATCCAGCGGAATTGGAAAATTCACTTTAGTTGATGCTTGCAAGTGATGCTCGTCTTTGTCAACAATAAGAGTATATGTTTCTCCGGCCACGCCAATTGCCTGAGGCGATAAAGATGTGTAGACACAAACGCCTAGACCCAAAACTGCTTCAGGAGGAAGGCCAAGGGTTTGAGAAGTGAGAAGAAGTTGCTCAAGCG